>ERZ773115.4-NODE-4-length-283876-cov-7.108995_pt1 | contig 283876 bp, 231 predicted proteins | sample MGYA00511116_ERZ773115 | MGnify/ENA primary metagenome ERZ773115 (study PRJEB29015, sample SAMEA2737869) | human gut metagenome | biome: human gut; feature: human-associated habitat; material: faeces | place: China | collected 2012 ... | reverse complement strand
CTCGCTGCATAATTCTTGTTCGAATAAAATGTGTCAAGTGATATTGACAAAACCATTCCTCAGGCATTGTAAAATCTTCAATAAATCGGTTTATCTCCGATTCATAAACAGAAGCCTCATAGGAGGAGATTTCCTCGTACTCATCATTACAACATTCCGGCTCTCTGTTGATTTCAAGGGGACAGCAGAACTTTAATTTCTGCATATGATTTTCATACAGCAGTTTGGCGTTTGGAATATACTGGGCATATCTTGCATAGGGAGCACCCTCAGACTCTATTAACAAGCCGTCGCCCTGTTGCTTGTCGTAGATCAGCAGACAATGATGTACGCCGTTGCCGTACCACATACTGTTAAGGTTTTCGCTTATGAGATCGTTATTGCACATTGGAGTGTGTTTCAGCCTCTCAAATTCTTCGGTCGGAACAGGCACAGCTTTTTCCACCACGCAAGTGTACGTTTTGAATTCAGGTTCTTTGCGAAGCAGATTTGTGTTTATCACAAGTTTTTCGTTCATTGACATACCTCCGTTTGTTTTAGGTTTTCTTTTTAATAGTATAGCTACCACATGGGTATCACGACCTTCCTTGAGAAATAAAAAAAGACCGTTTTGTCGTTGATCACATTTCGTGATATTAGACAAAACGGTCTTGAAAACTTTGTGAAAGTTTTTTTATAAAAAATCGGCAAGTTAAGAGCAAAATCTGCCCAAAGCCTTCCGATTTGTTTGACAATATGCAGTTGTCGAGGGTTCAAATCCTTCAGGTCGGCTAAAATCGTGAAAAAGCATCCACGGTTTTCACCTTAAAATTTCCGGTTAAAAAGCATGAAAAAAGCCCGTAAATACGGGCTTTTTAAGGTGAGTATCCATTTGGTCTCACCAATATGGTGCCGCTAACCGGACTTGAACCGGTACGGGTTTTACCCCGAGGGATTTTAAGTCCCTTGTGTCTGCCTATTCCACCACAGCGGCATGCAAGATATATTATAACACTTTTTTTGCAAAATGTCAACGCTTTTTTGCAAATTACAAGTTGTTAAACAGAAATAAATGGTAATTGTGGAATGGCAACGGTGTTTATTTTAAATCTTTTTGCCTTGAAACTGAAAACCTGTAGATAAATACAGATATCAAAGCGGTGACGACTTCTGTTATCCAGAATGCGTTCCATACGCCTGTTGGTCCCGTGAGCTTGCAGAGGAGGAACGCAAGTGGCAGTATTATCGCAATAAATCTGCACAGAGATATCATAAGCGACGGAATGCCCATGCCAAGTCCCTCCAGCGCACCTGATGAGGTGACGGATACTGCGGAGATAACAAAGCCGATACAAATTAGGCGAAGTGCTGTTTTGCCTATGGCGATAGTGTCAGCGTTTTCCGTGAAAAGCCCTATGAGCTTGGCTGGGAAAAGTGCGCATATGATAGTTCCTGCCGCCAATATCACACCTGTCATGTAAAGAACAATGCTGTAAATTTTCTTCACACGCTCCTTCTCGCCTGCTCCGTAGTTAAAACTGATAACTGGTCGCATACCCTGAATAACACCGTTTGCGGGTAGATAAAGAAAGGTCTGGAGCTTGTAGTAAATTCCAAGAACAAGCACATAGCTTTGTGAATATGCCGCAAGTATGCCGTTGAGGGCGGATATGAGAAGTGACGGCAGTGCAAGATTAAGTGTTGCAGGAATGCCTATGGAGTACATCTTTGCGATTATTATGCCGTCAGGACGCTTATGTTTTGCTGAAAGCTTAACAGGAAGCTCACAGCGAAGATATGCTATTATGTATATGACAAGGGTCAGCACCTGACCGATACCGGTGGCGAGTGCCGCACCCTTTATACCCATCTCAGGAAAAAATCCAACGCCAAAAATAAGCAGAGGGTCAAGGATTATGTTTGAAATACAGCCGCAGAGCATACTGAACATTGATATCTTCATTCTGCCGACAGATTGGAATATCTTCTCAAATGCAATGGCAAGCATTAATGCAGGAGAGAATGTAAATACAATGTTGCAATACTGCACGCCAAGATCTACAACATTTTTGTTACTTGTGAACATAGATAGAAATGCAGGCATTATAAGTATACATATTAGCATTAGCACAATACCATGCAAAGCCGAAAGGGCAAGCCCCTGAGTTGCGGCAATGTCAGCCTTTTCCTTTCTGCCTGCACCAAGATATATGGCAATGACCGCATTGATGCCGATACCAAAGCCGATAGCAGTGGCACTTATAAAATTCTGCACAGGGAACACCAGTGAAAGCGATGTCATTGCGTCCTCGCTTATCTTTGCCACGAAAAAGCTGTCAATGATGTTGTAAAGAGAGTTTACAAGCATTGATATCACCATTGGCAGGGACATTGAAAGCAGAAGAGGGAAGATCGGTCTTGTTTTCATGAAATCACTGTTCATTTATTTTTATTACACTCCTTTGTCTGTGGGCAGAAAAAAAGCCGCACAGCCTGTTTGCTGTGTGGCGAAAAGTGACATACTGTCAGGAAAAATCCACGCAAGTTTTACAAAGTATATTTTAACATAGCGGTATGATTTTGTCAATGAATTTTCTTTAATATTATGTTTCAAAAAAGTATACAAACACGCTAATTGTAGATTGACAAGATTTTTCTGCTATGGTAAAATGTTATTATGATAATTTATGTTAGGGGAGAAAGCGTAATGACTTTTATAGAGTGGCTCAAAGACTGTAATGAAGCAGACCCTTTGACTAAAAAGGTTTACATATGTAATGATTATCTCAACGCCGAGAGAATGTTGGAGAACGCAAGCGGTGAAAATATTGTTATAAGGCTTGAAAGATACACAGTCGCAGATCATGCAAAGCATATTATCGAAACCAGTGCCGAGTATATGGACAGCAGGATAATAACACTGTCAAATGATGAGGGCTGTGAGATAGTAAGACGTATTATTGATGAAAGCGGTATAAACTATTTCAAAAGCGACGACCATAATGCCTGCATGGAGATATTCAAGACGATATCAGAGCTTAGAATGAACTGTATAGGCCCTGATTCATTGTCCTTGGACAGCAGACGTATCAACAAGCTGGGTGTGATCTTTCAAGCGTATGAAAATAAGCTTTCATACAGCAAACTATATGACAGTGCAAAGCTAATAAGCATTGCCAGCGGTCTTATAAAGGCTGGTAAGGCAGACGTGAACAGCGTTCATTTTGCATATGACAAAGAAATAGAAGCTGACAAGCTGACAGCGGAGTATATAGGGCTTTTGCCTGATCCTGCGGTTATAGATAACATGGCTGATATGAGCGATGAGCAGTATCAGAATGGTCTGAGAGAGTTAGCACAAAAGGGGGAGCTTTGGAGAAATTATGGCGTAACAAACGAGGTGGAGAGAACTGTTCTACATATCGTGAACAGTGGTTACGAGCTTTGCGATACCGCTGTGCTGTGTCCAGATGATGAGTATATGGACTTGCTCATGAATATGTGCGATCAATACAAAGTCCCCGTGGAATTTCCTGAGGGCATTTCATGCAGACACAGTGACGTTGTTGCATTTTTCAGGGCAATGCTCAAATGGTGCAAAAATGACTATAGATTTGACCTTTTCAAAGATGTGATGCTCTCTCCTGTTTTTCATTATGAGAAAGAAACAGAGGACGGCAAGACCAAAAGCAAGGGCAGGATATTCCTTGAAGCACAGAACTCAGGAAACGGCTGGGGCATTGAATGGTATAGCACAAGGGATAGTAAGATGTTCAAGGATTTTAATGATGTCTTTAAAAAAGAAAATGTCAGCGCAAAAGAGTTTTACGGTGGCGTGCTGAAATTGGTGAATGAGTATGTGAGAGGTACAAACGCTGAGCAGAGAAGTTCCATATCAAGCGTTAAGGACGCTTTGATAGGCAGATATAGATTTTATGCAGACTATGACAAGAAACTTAGCTTGAAGGAAGCAATGACTGAGATCACCGATATTGCAGAGAACGCAAGGTATTCTTTGCCTGCATCAAAAGGCGCTGTTACCTGCTGTCTTATGGGGCGGTATTCTGCACTTTTCATGAAAAACATATACGTTCTCGGTATGACAGCAGGAAGATTTCCTGTCATGCAGGACGAGTCACCTGTTCTGAACGATAAGGAGAGAGAACAGCTTTTCGGCAACCGTGACCATTGTTCTGACACTATCGAGCGCAGAAAGCTCACTGACCTTGTGAGAACTGTTCTCATGGCTGAGAGAGCAAACCTTGTTGTAAGCTGTAGTGTTTATGATACCGTAGAAATAAGAGCGCAAAGCCCGTCGGCAGTGTATACTGTTATTGCGGCTGAAAAGGGCATTGATGTAAACAAAATAGAAGTGTATGATTATCTTTCTGACAGACGCAAGGTGAGCGTGCGTTCTGAGATATCATTAAATAGTGCTTTTCTAAACAAGGCAGAAAAAATCGGGCTTCATGATGACGGTGCAAAGCAAAGCGAAAGCCTTACGGAGTATCTTGATAAGCAAAGAAAAAGCCGTATAGATATATTGCGTGAAATGTGCGAAAATAATCATTTTATCATTTCTGCCACAAGCCTTTCGACTATGCTTCAGTGTCCGCTGAGGTTTTTCTATGAGCGTATCGCCCATGTTGAAAAGCCGCAGGAGGTGGATATAGACCGCAGTGCATGGCTCAAAGGCAATGTCAAGGGAATGTATATACATGAGATAATGGAGAATTATGCCAAGACTGTGCTTAAAGGCAAAAGTGCGGCTGAGGTGTCTGAAACTGTTGACAAGGCGATGCTTGATGAGATATTTGAGAGTGTTTCTAAAAACTATCTCCGTAACTATCCCCCTGTGGATATGGCTGTTGCGCAGAGGGAGAGAAATGAATATTACAATTGTGTCAAAGCTTATCTTGACGAACTGCACGACGATATACACTCAGGCAAACGTGAGGTCGTTGAGGTCGAGTATCCATTTGTCGGCGATGTGAAAATAGGCAAATATACAGTCACCATAAGGGGCAGGATAGACCGCCTTGACAGGATAATAGACGGCGCAAATGTGTCATATCAGATAGTTGACTACAAGACGGAGGATATCAAAAAATTCAGGGAGAAGCTTCCAGAAGACCCACAGGATCATATTTATGCCCTTGCGCTTGAAAAAGGTCTTACGCCTGTGGGAGAAGTGAGCGAAAGTGATATCGTTTCCGCAGATTATGTTTTCATTCTTGAGGGTAAGAGCGGTCATGTGGTCAGCAATGGGGATAATTCCTCTATTAAAAACATGATAACAACAGCATTTGATAAAATATTAGAAGAGGGCTTTAAAAAGTGTATTGTGAATAAGAATGATAAAATTACTCCATGCACGTTTTGTCCTGCTTATGAAGAAGTTTGTTCAGGGGGTGCAACAGAATGAGTGAAGAACAGATAAGAAGCTATATAATAGACAAAGACAGTTATGATAAGAATATCCTTGTTGAAGCAGGCGCAGGTGCAGGCAAGACAAGGCTTATAATACAGCGTGTTATAGGTCAGATAGGCGCAGGTATACCTGTTGAAAAGATAGTGCTTATAACTTTCACCAACGCTGCTGCAAACGAGCTTTATGAGAGGATACAGGCAGGGCTTACGGAGAATATTGCAAAATGCAGCGGTGAGGAAAAGAAGCTGTATGAGAACGCTGTTATGAATTTACAGCGCATGAAGATAAGCACTATACACAGCTTTTGTTTGAGTATGCTGTCAGAACAGCCTTTTGAAGCTGACCTGCATTTGGGATTAAAACTTGCCGAGGACGGTGAAACAAAGCAGGCACAGGCTGACTTTTTCGAGAGATATTACCGCACAAATGGTGCGGATATAGAAGATTTCGGCTTTCTGAACAGCAATCAATATAAGCTCAGAGACAGCCGTGTGAAAAACTTTCTTATGGAAACATTTCTTGAGTGTGCTGAATACAGAGATGTTGAGTTTGTTAGGGATAAAAGCTATGACAGTGTGACATTTGACACCATAAATAAGCTTGCCTATAAAGAAATGTGTAACTATAGGGATAGTCTTGTGCGTGCATTCTATAATGGTGCTTTGGGTGGAAAATACGAAGATATAGCAGGTTTTCTTGTTGATGATGTGACGAAGAAATTACCTGATGATATGAAGACCTATGACCCAAAGTATAATTATGTAAAAGTTTGCGCTAATCTTAAAGCTTGCAAAAAGTTCCTTGAGCCTTTTAATAAGACGAAAATTAAGAAAGATCATCCAAAGAGCAATGAGAACATGGCCATTTTCAGCCCAAGTGGGTTTGATAATGTAAAGAAGGAAAATGCACTGTATGCCCTCAACAAGACGGCAACGTATATAGAGCAGGCTGTAAAGGCTTATCAGGAGAGTGAAGACGGGGAGAGCGTTTCAAATGACGGGCTTTTGTATCACACTCACGAGCTTCTCAAAAACAGCAGTGAGGCAAGAGCGTTTTTCAAAAACAAGTATTCCTGCATTTATATAGATGAGTTTCAGGATACTGATGTTATGCAGACTGAGCTTCTGCTGTATCTTTGTGCAGACGACAGCAAGCTTATAGCAGGCGGTGATATATGGCAATGCCCACTCCGTGATGGTGCGCTGTTTGCGGTGGGCGACCCTAAACAGTCTATCTACGGCTTCCGTGATGCTGATATCAGGCTTTATAACAAAATGAAAGCCAAATTCCAGAACAATAACGAGAAAAACTGCGAGTTTTTCTCACTTGATTACAACTTCCGCTCTGATGAGCAGCTTATAGCTTGGGTAAATGAAAAGTTCCAGCCTGAAATAAACGGCAAATATGGTATGACATACAGCGATATGATATCAAAGGCTGATAAGCCTGCGGCTGTTTCCGATGATGTTATCAGAGGGGCGTATTTTGTCAAAGATCCGGGTGCTGAAAGTGTGGCTAAGATAATTTCAGACCTAGTGAAGGTCGGAAAGATATTCGACAAGGGTGTGGAAAGACCTATAAGATACAGTGATTTTCTTTTGCTTCTTTGGAACACAACTCAAATGGAGTTTTATTCAATGGTCTTGACAGATCGTGGCATACCATATACAATGTGGGGCAAACGTCCTCAGAAAAACAGTCTGGTGCTGAAAAGATTTATTTCTCTTGCAGAATTTGTTTTTGAAAGCTACAGCCCTACCGCAAAGGAAAAGGCTTATTCTATCCTTTGGAGATGTAGGCCTGACAGCATCGATTTTGAAGACGCTGAAATTGACGTAGACGATTATGAACAAAACTGTGAAAGCAATGACGCCACGCTTGTTGCAGTAAAGGCGTCTGCCGATACTGTTAATGAGCCTATAGCGAAGCTATATAAGATACTTGATTTTCCTGAGCTTCTTTTTGATAATACCAGCAACAGAGAATATGAGCTTTCAAATCTTATCTATCTTATTGAAAAGTGGGAAAAGCAGGATTTTGCAGGAAGCGATGAGCTTATGGACATGATGAAAAACGAGCTTTCTGTGCTGAAAGAAAAAGAGCTTATCCTTGACAGCAGTGAGCAGAACTGCGTTAGGCTCATGAATCTTCACAAGGCAAAGGGTCTTGAGGGGAATATCGTTATTATGGCGGAGGCTAAAAATCATAAATTCAGCGGTGGAAAGTACACCGACCTTGTGGCTAAAAGACAGGTCTATGTACCTTTGAAAACAAGCGATTATTCATATATGGACTATCTGACATTCTACCCTAATGAGAGGAAGCAGGCAGAGGATAAATATTTTGGCGAACAGCTCAGGCTTGAATATGTTGCGGCCACAAGAGCAAAGCAGGCTTTTATATTTGTGTATACTTTTGAACGGAAAAAACCTGTGATCGACAAACTTACAATGAGCAAAATAGGCAGAGAACTGCCGCAGATAAACAATGCCACAGCGCAAAGTACTGTGCAGGCTGCACAGATAAACGTCAAGGATATATTCGACGAGGTGAACAACAGCCGAAATGCTTTTGATGAAAGCGTTAAAAAGCTCAGTGAGAAATATGTTAGCAAAATCACTCCTAGCCACCTTGAGGACGGCAAAAAAGTCACTATACCAAGTGGAGTGGAGAAACTGTCTTATGGACGTCCAAAGGGCATAGATATCGGTCATATGGTACATCGTGCCTTTGAGCTTGCAGTGAATATGCGTGGAAAGCTGTTTTCGTATAACGAAACGCCACAGCAGAATGAGCTAATTCAGAAGATTGTCAGCAGAGCGTATCTCGACTTTGAGGGCGAGTGCAGTTCGCAGGATTCTGAGAGCTTTTATAAGGACTATATCAACTATCAGCTTCACAGCTTTTTGAAAGATAAGGATATCGAAAAATTGCTCAAAACTGCGCAGGCGGTGTATACAGAGCTTCCATTCTACAGTATGGACGGCAATGAATACAGCAACGGAGTTATGGATCTTGTGCTTAAAATGTCAGACAAAAGCTTTATCATAATCGACTATAAGACCAACATACAGGAAGAAGCCGACAGAAAGCTTTTTGAGGAGAGAATTTTAAAGACATATCGTCCACAGCTTGATTTCTACGAAAAGATTCTCAGAAAAATGCTCTCGCTCAGTGAGGAAACCAAGGTGGAGTGCCATATTTACTTTATGAATGACGATAAGTATATAAAAAACTAGAGCAAAGTCGTTAGAAATATGAATGAGTTAATATTGTGAATAATATTGTAATTTGTATCGTTCGGTTGACAATGTGATTGAGGTGTGGTATAATAAATCAGTTAATAATGTTGAAAAAAGTAAAAAAAGCAACAATAAGTCTACACTAAGCGTAAGGAGAACGTGAATATGGACGTGTACAAATTATGGACCTGCGATGATAACAGCGAAAGCCAACTGAGTTCTACCTCATCGGAGATAGAAAAGGAAATTGACGTTCTCAGGAAAACTTTTGATTTTGTCAGGCTTCTGAAAGCGGACGGCCCTCATGGAGTGAGCGGCTGCGTTGAAAATCCATGTCAGTGTTTTTCTTTTTGGAAAGTGGACGAGCCTTGTGAAAACTGTATATCCTTAAAAACTTTTATTGATAAAAAGCCGAGAACTAAGCTTGAATTTATGGGAACTGACATTTATCAGGTCTTTTCAAAGTATGTTCAGGTTGACGGAGAGCCGTATGTTATGGAGCTTATCAAAAAGCTTGATGAGGACTCTCTGCTGGGTGTTCAGGACAGAGAAAAGATAATGAATAAGCTGTCAAAATATCATAAGGCAATGTATACTGATGCATTGACAGGTGCGAGCAACAGGAGATATTTTGAAGATAAGCTTAAAAAGTCCCATGTGCCTGCGGGCGTTGCGATGATAGATCTTGACGACTTCAAGGTTTATAACGATACATGTGGTCATGACGCAGGAGATATGGTGCTTGTGACAGTGGTTGATGTTATAAGGCGCTGTATTAGAAAATCTGATGTGCTTGTGCGTTATGGTGGCGACGAGTTTTTGCTTGTCATGCCTGATATTCAGGAGGACGATTTTGCCCATAAGCTCAGGAAGATAAAACGAAATATCCATGCGGCAACTGTGCCAGGGTATTCAAATATACGTTTGTCAGCAAGCGTCGGTGGCGTTTTCTCTGATGGCAATAGCCTTGACGAAGCTGTCAGCAAGGCTGATAAGCTTATGTATCAGGCAAAGACAAAGAAAGATACAGTTGTCACAGATGGTCACAAAAGTGTTGTCGGTGAGCCTCAAAAGCAGGAGATACTTATTGTTGACGATTCAAATATAAACAGAGAGATACTCTCTGAAATGCTTGGCAATGAATATATCATACATGAGGCGGCAAGCGGCGAGGAGTGTATTGACCTGCTTAATCAGTATGGCACTGGAATTTCACTTGTGCTTTTAGATATAATCATGCCCGAAATGGACGGATTTGAAGTTCTGGACTATATGGCGCAACACCATTGGATAGAGGATATCCCTGTTATAATGATATCAAGCGAGGATTCTGCGTCCTCTATAAGAAAAGCATATGAGTTTGGCGTTTCTGATTATATCAGCAGACCCTTTGATTCACGCGTTGTGTATCAGCGTGTGTTCAATACCATTAAGCTTTATGCAAAACAGCGCAGACTTATTTCCCTTGTCAGCGACCAGATGTACGAAAAAGATAAAAACAACCGTATGATGATAAGCATACTCAGCCAGATAGTAGAGTTCAGAAACGGCGAGAGTGGAAGCCATGTGGTGAACATAAAGCGCATAACGGAATTGCTTTTAGATAGGCTTCCTATGCGTACAAACAAGTATACTGTCAGCGGCACTGAGCAGCTTCTCATACCAATGGCTGCGGCACTCCATGATATTGGCAAGATAGGCATTGACGATAAGATACTCAATAAGCCCGGCAGGCTAACAAAAGAGGAGTTTGAGATAATGAAAACTCACTCCGCTATCGGAGCGAATATGCTTGAAAGTCTTGAGCAGTTCCGTGACGAGCCACTCTTGAAGATAGCCCATGACATATGCAGGTGGCACCATGAGCGTTATGACGGCAGGGGCTATCCTGACGGACTAAAAGGCGACGAGATACCCATATCGGCTCAGATAGTTTCTGTCGCCGACGTTTATGACGCACTTGTCAGCGAGCGAGTTTACAAAAAGGCGTATTCTCATGAAAAGGCTATGGCATTGATACTTAACGGAGAGTGCGGCACATTCAACCCTGTGCTTGTCGAATGTCTTAAAGATATTCAGAACGAGCTTGCAAAGGGCGTAGAATAAGAGATGATATGATTTGTAAGGAGTGTCCTGATGACTACTAGAGAATTTTATGAAAGCATTGGCGCAAGTTATGACAACGTTCTGGTACGTTTCGGCAGTGAGAAAATGATAACAAAGTTTGCAAAAAGATTTGCTGATGATACAACTTTTCAGGATATGTGCAAGGCTTTAGAGGAGAAAAACGCCAAGGAAGCTTTCCGTATGGCTCACACCCTCAAAGGCATTTGCAGCAATCTTGGCTTTGATGAGCTTTACAAGGCGAGCTATGACCTTACAGAGGATCTTAGGGACGGTGAGCTGTCAGGCTATGAGCAGGATTATGAAAAGGTCTGCGAAAAATATAAGATAGTTTATGACAATGTGACAAAAATAGATAACTGAGTTTTGACCGATAGTCTGTCAGACTGTCGGTTTTATGGTGAGGAGGAGCTTCCACCACATGAGCTTAGAATGATGTCTGCGTTCAATGCGAAGATAGCAAACTTCAATCGCAAAACTATCAATGGCAGACAACGTTTCAGAATGAAATATTTAATTCGTTCCAGAAAATAGCAAAGCACCCGTATCATGTGCGATACGGGTGCTTTTTTATCAGAAGCCTTGTTCTTTAAGCTCTTTTACTATATCTACATAAAATTCTCTCACGTCAAAATCCTTGATGTTCTCCCTGAAAAGGTCGATAACGTCGCCATGAGAAATGCCACGCTTACCCTTGTGTACTATCATCTTGGAGTTTTCACCATAAAGCCCCGACTCAACTGTTACTAGCCCGTCATTGCCCTTGCCGTATGGCTTGTTGAGCAGATAGCCGATATTTAACGGAAAACCAGCGGAACGTATGCTGTTCATTTTGCTCATCACGGAGCGGTAGGAAACCAACTGGCTGTCGGGGGTGCTTGCGTTAAGCTCAGAGCAGTTTTTGTAAGTCAGGTCATAAACGCCATCTAAAAAGCTTGGGTCTTTGTCACCCAGAGCAGTGAAAAGCTTGTTGTATTTTCTATCAACAAAGCTCTGTATGCTCTCAGGAATCTTTCCAAGAAGCATATCAACGAATTTACAGCCATAGTGTGGCGTGTTTATGGTGGTAAGAGTTGCCACATATTTGTCCATGCCGAGGTGAGAGATAGCGTATCTCGAGTCAAGCCCACCCTTTGAGTGTGCGATTATGTTGACCTTTTCTGCGCCAGTTTCTGCAATAACTTCTTTTATCCTTTCAGCTACCTCAGTGGCACTGACGGATACTTTGTTGGCGGACTGTTGCTTGCCGTAATAGACCTCTGCGCCATTTCTAATAAGCTCATTAGGTACCCTGCCCCAATAGTTTATTACCTGCCAATCACGGAAGAATATGCCATGCACCATAAGTATAGGATACTTTGTCTTGCATATCTCGTTCTCTTTTCGTGCAGCGTCAAGGTCAAGCTTTGCCTGCTCGAAGTAGTATTCACTTCTCGCTGCCTTGTAGAATTTTCTGAACACGATGCAGTTCACAAGTGGTATGTACCAGGTGAATAACAGAATAACATACCACAGTATTTTCACCTGACGTGCCGAAGCCGCTATCCGCACAATGCCACTCAAACACAAAAGCGTTGTTATAGCATAAGCGCAAAGTGCATTTGCAAGAAGCAGCCAACCATTCAGCTTTGTAAAGCAAAGCACTATCACTATTATAAGCTGTATAACGCTTTGCAAAACACCGCAGCCAAGTACAAACGCTCCGGAATCAAGCCGTCGGATTTTTCCATGAGAACCTTTGCGTCCATGTGATTTGAACATGAAAACCAAGGTGTATAGTGTCAAAAGTATGATGATAAGCGTTTTGAGCAGAGAATTTATGTCAATAAGTTTCCACAGCGCAGGTGCGTTTGCAAGCAGAAGCACCGGTATAGAAAGAAAAGTTCCCCTTATTTTTTTCATTTTTTTACCCCTTAAAGATTATTTTTCAGTTTTACGTGTCTAATATCGTTTCCCACAAACATAATAGGCATGAAACAGCCTGTGAGCCTCGAAACTATACGCTCATTATATTTTGCATTGTATTCTTCATTGGTGAGATTAGTAGAGATTATCGTTGGCCTGCCAAGGTTGATACGCTCGTTGATTATTTCATAGATCACAGAATCGGTAAAGCTCGTTTGAAATTCTGAGCCGAGGTCGTCAAGGATAACAAGGTCGGCATTCTCTATGATGTCAAGTGTCTGACCTGTAGCTCTGCCGAAATGCTCGTCCTCTATCTGTCTGAGAAGCTTCAGCAGAGAGGCGAAAATGACGCTGTAGCCCTTTTGTATAAGTTCATTTGCAATGCAGGCTGAAAGAAAAGTCTTGCCAAGACCTGTTTTGCCAATGAAAAACAGTGATGGAGAGTTTTCATGAAATTTGTCAGCATATGCACGACAGTTTGAATACACCGTTCTCATTTTATCTCTCGGTGACATTCCGTTACCGTCGCTTTCAGGATAAAATTCTATTCTGAACTCAGAGAAATCGTGAAGCTGGATACTGCAATTCTCGTTAAGCTCCTCAGTGGTGTATTTTTTCAGCAAGTCGGTGAAGCACTGGCACTTCACTCCGTCACGATAGCCATAATCACAGCATTTAGGACAGTAATAGTGATAATCAAGGTAGTCTTCAGGATAACCTCCCATTTTAAGCAGCCCTTTAATGGCACGTTTAGTATTGGCATTGTTTTGACGCATTTTTTGTATATATTCTCTTCCATGAGCATTTTTGCCTACTATGCCCTTCATGAGTTCACAGTTATTTGCTTTTAGTGATCTTGTAAGAACCTCTATTTCAGGAAGTCGCTGTGCTATCTCCTGAGCGTGGACCTCATGCTCGTTCATGACAGCTTCACGCCGTCTTTTAAGTTCATTTTCAGCCTTGTCATATGCGGTTATTGAATATTTCATTTTCTACTCCTTATCATAGCTTTCCTGATTTTTCTAGATCAAAATTCATTGCGAATTTTTCAAAATCATCAAGATCATAGGAAGTTTGCTTATTAGTATTCTTATTTTTCTTGGAGGTGTGGTACTTTTCGTCCTCGTGTGTGACCTGTTCAGGGGTAGTGATGCTCTTGCCGGCCCAGTTTGACAGTATAGTGTCTATATATTTGTAATTCAGTTTGTTGGTATTGTCAACGCACTTGTTATAGGCTATCTCCAGCATTTCAACAGTGAAGCCCATTGTTCGCCACTTTTCTATAAACTCGAGCTGCTGCTTTGACGGCTTTGCGGTCTGTCCGAAAATTTTCAGTACCTTGAATTCATACTTTTTTATGTTGGAAAGCCTAATTATTTCTTGTTCAATTTGTTGATAAGTACAGATGTCTTGTTCAAACCACCCACGCATTACTGTCACAAGGTAAGACACGTTGTGCTTTTCAAGTGACACACAGTATTCTGCGGCTAAGAGAATAGATGCAGCATCAAATCGGTAATATTCATAAAGAGCAAGAAGTTCCCCTTGCTCAGTTCCATTGATAGTGCGTTGTAAAACGGTTTGTATCTCGTCAAAGAGATGTGCAAGGTTAGGGTCCTTCTGCTGCTTTTCCAATATCTCAGAATTTTTATATCTTATGCACAGCTTGTTTGAAACGCTCTGACGTTTCGGGGCAACTGCCTCAACTTTTGAAACAGGCTCGGCCTTTGTTTCAGGCTCTGAAACAGGTGTAGAAACGGCTTTGACCTGTGCAGACTTTGACGTATCACTGTGTTCTGTGGTGATGACTCCTAGTGATACCCAGTGTGTCACAGCGTCAATGACAGTGTTCTCAGAAAGTCCGGACTTTTCCGCAAGCTTTGCACTGTCGCATTCACGTTCCGCTGAACAGAGTATGCATAGAAGTACCTTTACAAAGTCGCCATCACTTAATTTTATGTATTTATCGACCACTTTAGACGGCACTGAAAAACTGCTTCCCCAGCGGTCGCAATCAAAAGTATATTTCATTATGTATCCTCACAAATATGATTAAAACTATCCAAAATAATTATATCACATAATCTGGACTTTTGCAACAAAAATTGTGCATTTGACTTATGGCAATTAAAATGCTATAATAGGCTAATACCAAAGAAACGGAGAGATAAAAATGATAAGAAAATTTGTGCCTGAGGACAGGGAAGATTACATCAGATTTTCAACTGAGTTCTATAATTCTTCTGCGGTGGACAAGCCTGTTCCAAGAGAGCATTTTGAGCAGGGCTTCGATGAAATGATGAGGTCTGACGTGTATGTGCAGGGTTATATGCTCGTTTGTGACGGCAATAATGTTGGCTACTGTGTTACAATGAAAACATATTCAGTTGAAGCAGGCGGTATTACTATATGGATAGACGAGCTTTTTGTGCTGGAGGAATACCGCTCAAAAGGTCTAGGCAGGGAGCTTTTTAAGTATATCGAGGAAAATGGCGACAAAAAGCTCCGCCGTATCCGACTTGAAGTCGAGCTTGAAAACGGCAGAGCCATATCGCTTTATAAGAAAATGGGCTTTGAGCCTGCGCCTTACGACGGAATGTGGAAAACTATTTTATAGTCCTTTCGTGAATTTCCCTTGAGATGCTGTCGCAAACCTTATCAAGTGCGGCGTGGTCCATTGCGGCGATATAATACTTTTCTATCTCGTCATGGACTTTCTTGGCTTTCTTGATGCCTGAATACACTTCCTCTGCAAGGTCGGAGGCGGTGACTTTATCTAATCTCAGTCTTGTTTTCAGGGCTGAGATCTTTTTCTTGTCATAAAATCTGCCCATGTTGATAGCTTTTTCAAAGCCGTCAAGCTTGCTTATAGGGGAATTTATCACAAATGCGATGCCAGCCTCCGGGATAAGCAAATGCTCGTAAAGGGTGTTGCCAAATAGGATAGCAGGGCAAAGTATAACATCGTAACCTCGCTTTACAGCCTGCTGTGCCATGAGGGTGACGAACTTGTGGGAAGCGGCATAATAATCATCGTTCATGGCGAATACGTCAAGGTAGCTGTCAAGAGTGGCAAGCTGCGTCATACAGCCGTATTCCGTCAAAGCGGTCAACTGTCTAAGATCAGTTTTGCCGCTGCCGGAGCCTTTTTTGTTTAGAAGACGTTTTGCTGATCGTTCTGTGAAGCTTTTCAGCTTTTCCTCCAGCAGACAGCCTTCACCGCAATTGTAGGTATCGAAGCAAACGTTAGACAGGGCAGTGGTAAACCTTTTGCTTCTTGCCAAAAGCGACTTGTTTTTGTCTGTGACCTCGATTATTTCAGATTTGAAGGTCTTCAGCTTTTCTTCGTCCCAATACTCTCCTAAGTTGATTATTTTCTGACAAACTCCCGGGTATGAACATTCCATAACGTGTGGCGCAGTGCCGTCGCAGATTATGGCCTTTGATGTATGCAGAACGATTGCATCAAGGGAAGCAGGGTCAGAGGAGCAATAAAACCTAGTGACGTCCTCTGTCGGTTCAAACTCGGCGGCTATCTTTTTCATAAGTGAAGATTTTCCCGTGCCTGCACCTCCTTTGAGTATGAATGTGAAATACTCCTTATCAGCCATTATCTTGCCAAATTCCGTGGAAAAACCATTCTGCGTCATTGCACCCAAAAAATACTTTTCTGACATAAATTACCCTCCATATCTCAAACGCATTAGATCAGTGTGACTGCGTTTGCATTTTCATTTTTATAATATGTCAGAAAAAGCATGATTGTTCAAAAAAATTTGGTGGACAAAAAAAGCTTGAAAAAAGTAAAAAACTTTCATTGCATGACGTTGCAAATTGACATTGTGATAACTACTTTATCTTTTCTGCCTGCAACAGGGTACAAAACACCGTCCGCTTTATGCAGTGCCTTTTTTACTATCGCAGAACTTTTCATTTATGTTCCGCCTTTCTTATCTATCTTACTTCTGCGGTATCATACAGCTAGTTATGACTAACTCGTAAACTTTTACGATAGCACAACAAGGTGGAAATGTCAATAGAATTGGGGCGATGGAAGGCGGTAAGGACAGAAAAATACCGATACAGAGGGGGCTGTATCGGTGGAATATATGGGTAAAGCTTAGTCTGGAAATTCAAGAGATCTTGTACATATCATTTTTGTAGAACATTATTGAATCGTTTTTTTCAGAGCGCCTTAGAACGGTAAGGACATTATAAACATCTGGAAATGGCGAAATCATACCCATACACGCCATACCAAAATTCAATCCATTAAATACTCTAAATTCGGCAGGACTAATTAAAAATAATATAAAAGGAACCACCCCAAGAACAAAAGGCAGCAGACACATCAATATAAACCTATCTCGTTTTAATGGATATGATGCTAATGCCACAAATGTTGTCTTTCCTTTAATTCTTCCTATTGTTACATCTGCGTCCTTAGGATAAACGATTCCGTGTAACCACTCGTGAATTATCAACAATAAAAAGCCTAAAGCAAATCCCACCAGAATAAATATTGGAGAGATCACGACCACCTTGCACACAATGGTTTTACCAAGCATAGCGGCAAAAAGTAAAACACATAGAATTACAGCTATCGGCAACGCTTTTTTCATCAGTTCATCGACGCTCTTAGGCGTTTCTATCTTTATTGCATTATCGGGTAAGTTTCCTGTTTGATATTTATTTATATCTTTTATTGACCACACAATTTTTATCATATTACATACCTTTGTTTATCTAATCTCGATTTATCGTCTAACTATATCGTATTATTCATTATATCACACCATATGCCCCAAAGTCAAGCAAACTATTCGATCCGATATAGTTTGAAACTATATCTATCCCACAGAAATAAATATTTTACTATCGCCTTTTTTCGTGCTATACTAAATACCAGCAAACCAATAGGAAATAAACTATAGTAAAATGAAAGAGGTAACAAAAATGAGCAATAATATCAAAGTACCATGCCGCTACGATTTTGTGGGCAGCTTTCTCAGACCTGACTATCTGAAAAAGGCAAGAGCAGATTTTGAAAAGGGCACTATCACAGCCGAGCAGCTTAAAGAGGTAGAGGATAAGGCTATCCTTGATCTCGTTGCAAAGCAGAAAAAGGCTGGTTATCATATCATCACTGACGGAGAGTTTCGCAGAGCCACATGGCATCTTGACTTTATGTGGGGCTTCAACGGCGTTGGTCACAGCAAGACACAGACAGGTCTGCCATTCCATGGTGAAGCCGCAATGATAGACGATACATACCTCACAGGCAAGGTATCAGTTGGCGACCACCCATTTGTTGAGCATTTTAAATTCGTTAAGGCTCTCGAGGACGAGAATACAGTCGCAAAGCAGACTATCCCTGCACCTGCACAGTTTCTTGAGCAGATGATAATGCCTTTCGCACTGGAGAACACAAAGAAGTATTATAACGATACAGAAGAGCTTGTTCAGGATATCGCAAAGGGCTACAGAAAAGTCATCGCTGACCTTTATGCAGCAGGCTGCCGCAACATTCAGTTTGACGATTGCTCATGGGGCATGATAGTTGACCCTAATGCAAAGGCTATTTTTGGAGTTGACGACGCAGGACTTGAGGATATAAAAAGACTTCTGTTGAGAATAAACAACCTTGCCATCGAGGGCAAGCCTGAGGATCTTGTTATCACAACACACGTTTGCCGTGGTAACTTCCACTCAACATATGCAAGCAGCGGTGCATATGACAGCGTTGCAGAAACACTTTTCGCAGGCGAAAATGTAAGTGCGTATTATCTTGAATTTGACGACGAGCGTTCAGGCGGCTTTGAACCTTTGAAAGCAGTAAGCGGTGACAAGAAGGTAGTCCTCGGACTTATAACATCAAAGAAACCTGAACTTGAGGACAAGCAGGCTGTTATCGACCGTATCCACGATGCTGCAAAGTACATCTCACTTGACAGACTTTGCCTTAGCCCACAGTGCGGCTTCGCTTCCTGCGAGATAGGCAACAAGCTCACAGAGGAAGAACAGTGGGCAAAGCTTGCTCTTGTTAAGGAGATCGCCGAAGAAGTTTGGGGATAACCAACAGATTTAACATATATCCCGAGGGATACTCAATATTCTTGATAAAAAATGACTCGCGTCAAAACATATCCGACTTATTAACAGATCATACGAGTGCAGAGAAAAGGACAAATAAAAAAGTAGGGAGCGTTGCCAAATCGGTAGCGCTCCCTATAATATTATTTATGGCTCTTAGGTTTCTGTTTTAAAATCTCTTGGATCTCTGCAAGATGTTTGGCCGTAAAGGTAATTAATTCTGTATAATGAAACTTGACACATACAAATAAAATGTGTCAAGTGATATTGACAAAACTATGGTGAGGGAAGTGATGTGATTTTTTTCAAATATGTTGATCCGATTTTCTTTTTCTATTTTCCATTGTCAATTCTGAAAAAATGTGCTATAATCATACTGATAATCAGCTGCATTGGCGGAGAATGGAGGAAAATATCTTGTGTTTTACAGTAATATTGGCGGATGATGAGCCACAGATTTTAGAAGGAATTCGGGATTCTGTGGAGTGGGAAACACTGGGGTTTCGTGTCATTGCAACAGCACTGAACGGAAATGAGCTTCTGGAACAGACGGAAACGCTTCGTCCTGATTTGGTAATCAGCGACATTAAAATGCCGTTTCTGGACGGATTGGAAGTGGCGAGAATCCTGCATGAGAACATGATGCATATCAAAATTGTCCTTTTTTCCGGCTGGGACGATTTTGAATATGCACAGCTTGCCATTCGGTATGGGGTATCGGAATATGTGCTGAAACCCATCGACTTTCAGGAGATGCAAAACCTGCTGAAAAAAATCCACAGAGAATTAGAAACGGAGTTGGAACAGCGTCAAAATCAGGAGCGTTTTGCGGAAATTTATCAAAAGAGCCTGCCATTGTTGCAGGAGCAGTTTCTAATACAGCTGGTCAGAGGCTCACTTACCCCAGAACAGATGCAGCGGCAGCAAAAAAATCTGTCGGTTTCGCTGGATGCCAATCATTTTTGTGTGGTCATTATGAAGATCACGGAGGAAAGCGATGATTATCTGTCGCAGTTTTCCGTGGCAGAATCCGTCAATGAGATGCTGCAGCAGGTCTGTCCCTTTCGGACATTTCGTTATCTGGACAAGATCATTTATCTGTTGCTGCTCTCTGCACCGTTGGAAATGATACGGATTCAGAAAGCACTGAACGAAGCCTCTCATATTTCCAAGCACTATAACCAAGTGGCATTTTCCTGCGGCATCGGCAGCATCTGTGAAAAGCTAGAAGAGTTGCCAGCTTCGTTTTCACAGGCAATGGAGGCGTTGGAATACAGCGTGGTGTCCGCAGAAGAGTCTGTGACCTCTTATCAGGATGTGGAATTGTACGAAAACCACGTGTACACCTCTATATCCACAGAGGAACTGGAAATGGCGATCAAGCTGGAAGATCAGGAAAAAGTGCAGAAAGAAGTGGAAAAGCTGGTGACACAACTGGAAGAGAGCCACTATAATTTCAATGCTTACCAGTCAGCAATTCTGGAGATCATCTTTTCCATCTCCGGCATTTTTCGCCAGTATCACATGATGGACGACGAAATATTCGCCGATGCCAAGCGTATGACCATGAAGGTCCTGTCCCTGGAAACGGGAGAGCAGCTGAACGCATGGCTGCTGAATTACTGCGACTATATCATTTATGCGATTCACCAGAGGAAGGTGGATCGGAACAGCATCCTTGCACAAAAGGCCATGGAATATGTCCAGCAGCATTACGGCAATGCGGAGTTGTCCGTGGACGAGGTGTGTGCCTATCTGCATGTCAGTACATCTCACTTTTCCAACATCTTCCGCAAAGAAACTGGCATGAGTTTTCTGGCGTTCCTGACGAAGAAGCGAGTGGACGAGGCAGTTCGCCTGCTGAAGACAACGGACGAAAAAAGCAGAGTGATCGGAGAAATGGTCGGCTATCCGGAACCCAATTATTTCAGCTATGTCTTTAAGAAAAACATGGGCATGTCGCCGGCAAAATTCCGAAAAGAACTGGCAACGGGGAACTAGCATGAAAAAGATATTGCAATTGTTGCACCGGAAGATTGACGGAAAGAGCATTCGTCTGATTTTTACTGCCCTGTTTTTCCTGACCGTCAGTCTGTTCACTGCACTGATCATCTCCCTTTATTCAGAGTATACCAAGGCACAGATCACCGCTTTTTTGCAGGAGAAAAATACCCAGCAGCTGCGGCGTATGAGTTTCAGTATTGAGGAAGATGTGGACGACACCATTGAGCTTGCCAATACCGCCTATTATCAGATCATCAAGAGCGCTGACCTGCAGGCACTTTTGACGGAACAGACTTTGTCGGATTTCTGCCAGCTTCATGAAAACAAGATTTTATATGCCGCCATTTATGATATTGACGGGGCACTTCTCTGGCAGAATGCAGAGAATTATGATACAGAATCGGTGGACAGTGCTGCATGGTTTCAGGCTGCAGAAACTGAAATTGACACCGTCGCATTTGATGTGCCTCATTATATCCAGACAGCAGCAGGATTTCAAAAAGCCATGACCGTTTCCCGCTATGTGGAGCTTCGGGACGGTGGAAAGAGCCGTTCTGGAATTTTGCGGTTTGATGTCTGCATGGACAACATGGAGGCAGAGCTGAACATCTATCCTGCATCACAGACGGATTATTTTTATCTGATGGACAACGAAGAGCATCTGATCTGCTATCCCTTTGAGAAACGACTGGAGAGCGGTGTGCGAACCGAATGGACGCTGCATGCACCGAAAAATCAGGTGGTTTTGCAGGACAAAAAGGAGTGGCTGCTCCAGCAGCAAACCATAGGATATACCGGCTGGAAACTGATCTCTGCTGCTTCTTTGACGGAAGAACTGCAAAACAACACGCAGCTCAGAACCGGAATCGCAGTCATTGTTCTGCTGATGGCGGTGGTTTCTGTGATATTGGACTTTTTGATTCAGCGTCTGATGATCGCACCGGTTTTGCGGCTCTCCGAAACCATGAAACGGTTTGGACATGGGGAATTGCAGGTTCGTGCAAAAGCAGAGAGCTGCGGAGAAATCAGAGGACTTTCCGACGGCTTTAATGACATGGCGGAAAAGACGAATCAGCTGATGGAACGAGTGCGGAAAGAGGAACGGGAAAAACAGATTACCGAGCGAAAGCTTCTGCAATCTCAGATCAATCCCCACTTTTTGTATAACACGCTGGATTCCATTATCTGGATGATACAGAGCAAAAAGTATGAGGGTGCCGGAAAAATGGTGTCCATGCTGGCAAAGTTTTTCCGCATTTCTTTGAGTCAGGGAAAGGACATTATCACGCTGAAAAAGGAACTGGAACACGCCGTCAGCTATCTTTCCATTCAAAATGTGCGGTTTCAGGATAAGTTTACATTTACGGTGGATTGGGACGAAAAACTGGCGGACTGCCTGTGTCCCAAGCTGGTGATCCAGCCACTGTTGGAAAATGCAGTCTATCACGGCATGGAGGGCATGTATGAAGACGGGGAGATCCAACTGAAGATCTATGCGGTAAACGAACTGGTGCACATCGATGTGATCGACAACGGCGAGGGTATGACCGAAGCACAGGTGCAGAAGATGATGCAGGGCGATGTGGTGTCCAGCAAGCGTGGCTCCGGAATTGGTGTGAAAAATGTCAATGACCGAATCAAGCTGTATTTCGGTGAGGCATATGGCGTACAGATAATCAGTGCACCGGATGAGGGAACTACGGCACGCATCTATTTTCCCATGAGGAGGCAGGAAGATGAAATTGAAAAATAAGGTGCTCTGGGTCTTTGCCGGAGGGATTCTGCTGGTACTGCTGTTGTTTCTTGAACAGCAGTTCTTTCAAACAAGAAAAAAACAGATCGCCGTGATTTTGTCGGAAGATGCAGTGTCCGATTTCTGTGCGTTTCAGGAGGGCATCTATGACGGTGCAGAGGATTGTGCGGTGTCACTTCGTATCATACACACTCCGGAGCTCTCGGAAAACGCATGGGCGGAATTGCTGTCTGCACAAAAAAAGCAGGGCTGTGACGGTGTTCTGCTGTTCTGTCCGGAACAATACTACACCGGAAGCGAAAAGTTCTATGCCGAAACACTGGAGCAATGCAAGCTCCCTGTTTTCTCTGTCACCTATGCACCTGCATTTTTTCACGGTGCTTATAGCGATGGCATGGAACAGATCTCCGAGATCCTATCCCCGCAAATCCAAGAGGCAGCACAGGGTGCGTTCGAAATTGCCGCAGATACCACGCAGGCAAAGAGTGTGCGAATTGCGGAGTCTGTGGAGCAGTGTCTGAAACAAAATGATGCGGTATATGATCGGGATACCAGTTTTGAAAACGGCTCTAAAACACTGCTGGTCTGCGGAGAAACAGACGACACCAAAGCTTTTTCCCGTGCGGCGGCAGTCATTCAGATCTGCCCCAAACAGCCGGATTATACATTACTGACAAGCGGTGCGGTGGACATGATCGTGACAGAGAATGATTATGGGTTTGGGTATCAGGCAATCGTCTATCTGACAAAGCGTATGCAGCGGAAAAATGTGCCGTTTTCTCCGCCAGAACTGCGTGAGGTCACAAAGGAAAATCTGTTCGATGCCCAACAGGACGCACTGCTGTTTGAATAGGAGAAGTGCCATGAAAAAGAAGAACCTTATTTTCTCTGCGGTAGGCGTTGGACTTCTGGCTGCTGCTATGGTGGGCGGATTTGTCCACTTTCAAAAGCAGCACACTGACCGTTTTTTGAAAGTGGGAATTGCGGTATATGATCTGGAAGACCCCTATATTCAGACATTGACAGATGCTATTCGCAGTCAGTTGAAAGATAAGACCATCGACGGAAGGGAGATCATCTACGATGTTTTTGATGCCTCCGGCAGTGCGGTAACACAGAACACACAGCTTTACGAAATTTTGCAGCAGGAGTATGACGTGATCCTCTGGAATCCGGTTTCGCCCACTAATGTCGTGGGGATACTGGAGGATGCACAGGAACAGGATGTGCCGGTGATTCTGTTCAACCGTGAACCGGCGAAAGCGGATCTGGAGGAGCAGGACAATGTATGGTACGTCGGCACAGAGGCGAAAGAAGCCGGAAATATGCAGGGAGAAATGCTGATTCAGGCTTGGAATACCTGTGAGATGGACAAGAACCGGAATGGCATGCTGGACTATATTCTGGTAGAGGGAGAACAGGCACATACCGATGTCATCAACCGTACCGATGCGTTTCTGCAAACGGCTTCTGCTGCACTTCCTCTGAATCAGCTCCATGTGATCTCCGCGGACTGGGCGAGAACCTCTGCACTGCGGGAGATGCAGAACCTCTCCGCAGAGGAGACAACTGAAGTCGAGGCGGTGATTTGCAGCAATGACAGCATGGCATTGGGTGTCGCAGATTTTTATGCAAAGCAGAAGCTGCCGCTGCCAGTCATCATTGGTATCAATGGGATTCAGGACATGCAGGATGCCATTGATGCCGGGGTGATTTACGGGACGGTAGATCTGAATGTTCCGGAACAGGCAAAAACTATTTTTGCAATCATTCAGGGATATTTCGATGCCGGAGCAGAAATGCCGAAAGAAAAAGTCTGCTATCTTCCGCAATCCCCTTATACGAAATAAAATAAAGCAAACCTTCTTGAATCGTGTTGGAATTTGTATCTTTTGCACAGAATAATGTATTCCTTTTGGAAATGTCCTGTGCTATGATATAGGTGTCAACAAAACAGGGACCCGAACGAAAATAGGTTCCGATTCAAGGAGGTTTTTCTTATGTTAAAAAACAGCACACAACCCGCCGGCGGCGGAAACGTCATGTATCCCGGGAAAGTTCCGGGGAAAGTCAAGTATACATTTGCATTTGGTGCATTGGGCAAGGATATGATCTATGGCATGATCGCAACGTTCTCCATGATCTATTTTACCGACATCATTAAGGTCGCACCGGCATTTATCGGCATCATGTTCTTTTCCGCAAAAATCTGGGACGCCTTCAACGACCTGTTTATGGGAATGCTGGTGGACAACACCAGAAGCCGTTTTGGAAAGTTTATCCCGTGGCTGACGGTCGGAACACTGATCAACGCATTTGTTTTTATCATTTTGTTCACCGACTTCCATCTGAGCGGCATCGGACTTTGCGTATTTGCTGCCGTTGCCTATGTCCTCTGGGGCATGACCTATACTATTATGGATATTCCATATTGGTCTATCGTTCCGAATCTGACTTCAGACCCTCACGAGAGAGAAAAGGTTTCTGTACTGCCTCGTATTTTTGCCAGCATCGGTCAGTCCCTGATCATCGCCGGATTTGGCGTACAGATCATCAAGGGACTGGGAGGCGGTTATACAGGATATCATCGTTTTGCATTGATCATTGCCGCAACCTTTATCTTTACCATTGCAGTTACCGTCATCAATCTGCCGAAAAAGCAGGTGGGCAAAAAGGCAGAAAAGGTTTCTTTCAAGGACATCTTCTCCATCATCAAGAGAAATGACCAGCTTCGCTGGGCAGTGGCTCTGATCCTCCTGTACAACGTGGGAATCCAGCTCATTATGGGTGTTGCAACTTATTATTTTGCTTATGTCTGCAACAACAGCAGCATGCTCTCTGCATTTATGATCAGTGCCTCCATCGCAGAAGTGGTTGGTCTGATTATTTTCCCGAAAGTCACCAAGATGCTCTCCAGAAAGAAAGCATTCCTGCTGGCATGTATTCTTCCGGCAATCGGACTGCTGATCCTGCTGCTCACCGGTATTTTTGCACCGCAGAACATTGTGCTCACTGTCATTGCAGGCGTGATCGTCAAGACTGGTACTGGTCTGGAACTGGGCTGTGCGACAGTCTTTCTGGCAGACGTGGTGGACTACGGCGAATATAAGCTGGGCATAAGGAATGAGGGTGTCGTATTCTCCCTCCAGACACTGATCGTGAAGCTGACCGCTGCATTTACTTCTCTGTCCATTGGCTTTGCACTGGACCTGACTGGATATGTACCGAATCAGATCCAGTCCCTCGCAACTCAGAACTCCATTCGTGTGCTGATGTGTGTCATTCCGGCTGTGGGAATGCTGCTGGCATATGTGGTATACCGCAGGAAGTATAAGCTGAACGATGCGTATATGAAAAAGGTGGTTTCCGCCATTTCTAGTCCAAAGACTGAATTGACATCCGAAAAGACGACAGAGGAGGAATCATGACCATGAAACTGAAACAATTTCAGGCAGACCTGACCGCAGGAAAATATGATGAAAAGCTTTGTAAACTCTACGGCAGCTCCGATGCCGTACTTGCTGCACAGCGGGCACGCTATTTGCAGGCGGCAGAGAACTTTTCTTGCCTGTATCCGGAGTGGGAGGAGATCGCCGTATTTTCTGCACCTGGCAGAACCGAGATCGGCGGAAACCATACCGATCACCAGCATGGCTGTGTTCTGGCTGCCTCTGTTGATCTGGACGTCATTGCCATTGTGGCATTTCACGACGAGCATGTGATTCGGCTGCAATCTGCCGGGTATCCGCAGGATTATGTGGATTTGTGTGACCTCACGGTACATCCGGAGGAAAAGGGAAAGTCCGCTGCACTGATTCGCGGTGTGGTTTCCAGATTTCAGGAAATGGGCGTTGCTGTAGGCGGCTTTGATGCTTACACCACTTCCAATGTCCTGAGTGGCAGCGGGCTCTCATCTTCGGCTGCCTTTGAGGTACTCATCGGCACTATCATCGACCAGCACTATCATGCAGGTGCTGCCGGAGCAGTAGAGATTGCCAAAATCGGACAGTATGCGGAAAATCGGTACTTCGGAAAAAAGAGCGGGCTGATGGATCAGATGGTAAGCTCTGTAGGTGGATTTGTGTTCATTGATTTTGAGGACACGGACAACCCGAAAATCGAAAAGCTGTCCTGTCAGTTTGAAGATGCCGGCTATATGCTTTGTATCACAGATACCAAGGGCAGCCATGCAGATTTAACAGATGATTACGTTTCTATTCCGGCGGAGATGAATCTGGTGGCTGCACAATTCGGAAAAAATCATCTGCGGGAAGTGGACGAGAAATCATTCCTGCAGGCACTTCCGAAATTGCGAACTGCCTGTTCCGACCGTGCTATTTTGCGTGCTGCCCATTTCTACGGGGATAACCGGCGTGCAGCCGAGGAGGCAAAGGCACTGTCCAGCAATGATTTTCCACGGTTTCTGAAACTGGTGAAAGAATCCGGAGATTCCTCTGCGAAATGGCTCCAGAATCTCTACTCCTGCAGCAAACCGGCAGAGCAGGGTATTACGCTGGGGCTCTGGGCGAGCAAGCAGATTCTCGGAGATGCAGGCGTTTCCAGAGTGCACGGCGGAGGATTTGCCGGAACTATTCAGGCATTTGTGCCGGTACACATGGCGAAAGATTACTGCAAAAAAATGGATCAATTGTTCGGGGCGGGCAGCTGCCAGATCCTACAGATCCGGAACATTGGCGGAATGCAGTTTGCCTGAGGATTTGCTGAGAAATGGGGGTGTGTATCGCATGAAACAAGTACAGATTTCAGAATTTGAACCAACTTCCAGTGGGCAGATGGCACATTTCTACCGCATTGAGAATGCCTCCGGTGCAAGCGTGACACTTTGTGATTATGGTGCGTCGATCGTTTCTCTGCTGGTGCCGGATCGGCAGAAGCTGCTGCGGGACGTGGTGCTGGGTTATGCCCATGTGAAAGGCTATGAAACCGGCGGAGAATATTTTGGCGAAACTGTTGGAAGGTGCTGCAACCGTATCTGTCACGGACGGTTCGTCCTGAATGGTCAGGAGATACAGCTGAATTGCAACGATGGAAAACACCATTTGCACGGCGGTTACCGCAGCTTAAGCCGGCGTATCTGGCAGGCAGAATGCGGCGGGAATAGCGTTGCTTTCACCACAGAGAGTCCGGACGGTGAGGAACATTATCCGGGAAATTTGCAGGTGACTGTTACCTATACTTTTGACAATACCAATACTCTGACCATTGCTTATGAGGCAGTTTGTGATAAAGATACGATCTGCAACCTGACCAACCACAGCTATTTCAATTTGGACGGACACCAAAGTGGAACACTGGCGCATCATATGCTGAAACTTTTTGCGGATTCCTACATTCCAATTGACCAGACTTCTATTCCGTCAGGAGAAATCGCACCGGTTGCAGGAACGCCTTTTGACTTTCGGGCATACAAGCCGATTCCGGCAGCATTTCAGGAGGATTGCGTGCAGATTCAGAACGCAGCCGGATTAGATCATAGTTTTGCCGTTCGTTCCGATTCACCGATTCAGGCGGAGGCATACAGCACAGAGAGCGGAATCCGGCTCACATGCAAAACAACGCAGCCCGCCATTCATGTGTATACTGCCAATTTCGTAGAAACTCCGGCGGATTTGGGAAAAGACGGTTGTGCTTACGGAAAACGAGGTGCCTTTTGCCTGGAAACGCAGAATTTTCCGGACGCCATCAATCATCCTAATTTTCCCTCGCCAATTTTGCGTGCAAATACCCCATACCGGCAGGAAACACAGTTCCATTTTTCACTGAAAGGAGAAGCATAATATGCGTTTTTTAGTTTTGGGAGGAGCCGGATACATCGGTTCGCATACCGCACTGGAGTTGGTAAGAGCCGGTCATGAGGTCATTGTCGCAGACAATCTGTTGACAGGGCACCGCAACGCTGTTCCCAAGCAGGTGAAATTTTATGAGGGCGACATCCGGGATGCTGCCTTTTTGGATAAGCTGTTCGATGCGGAAAAAATCGATGCTGTGATTCACTTTGCAGCATTTTCGCTGGTGGCGTCCAGTGAAAAGGCAAAGCGTGTGCTGGGCTGGAAACCGGAGCACGATAGTCTGGAGGAGATCATTGCCGGTGCGTGGAATTGGCATACGCACCACCCAAATGGATACGAGGAGTGAGACAGATGATTTGCGATGAAATTCAAAAGCTGATGGATTACGGATTACAAAACGATTTGATCCAACCGGAAGATCGTTATGTGGTACAGAATCAGTACATGGAGATTTTTCAACTGAACGATTGGCAGACCAGCGGAGATGCATCTTCGAAAACAGAGATTGATGCGATTTTGCAGCCACTGATCGACTATGCCTGTGCACAGCATCTCATTCCGGATACCAGTGCCTCACGGGATTTGTTTGATACCAGGCTTATGGGCGTGTTGACACCTATGCCCAGAGAGGTGATGGCATCTTTTCGGAAGCACTACGCTGTATCGCCGGAAGCAGCAACGAGCTGGTACTATGCGTTTAGCCAGAACCTGAATTATGTGCGTCGGGGCAGAATTGCAAAGGATTTGAAGTGGACATATGCTTCCGAATACGGCACGCTGGACATTACGATCAACCGTTCCAAGCCGGAGAAAGATCCCAGGGACATTGCCGCAGCAAAATCTGCCAAGGCATCTGCATATCCCAAGTGCCAGCTGTGTCCAGAAAATGCAGGGTTTGCCGGCAACTTGAAACAACCGGCAAGGCAGAATCTGCGTCCGGTTTCGCTGCAAATTCAAGGAGAACCGTGGCAGCTGCAATACTCACCCTATGGGTATTACCACGAACACTGCATTGTGTTCAACGAAAAGCATACAGCAATGAAGATCGATGCGGCAGTGTTTGAGAAACTGTTTGATGTGCTGGATATTTTGCCCCACTATTTCATTGGCTCGAATGCAGATCTGCCCATTGTGGGCGGTTCGATTCTCAGTCATGAGCATTTTCAGGGCGGCAACTATTCCTTTGCCATGGCAAAAGCACCGATTGAAAAATACTATGTGCTTCCTCAGTTTCCGGATGTGCAGGTGGGCATTGTAAAATGGCCCATGTCTGTGATACGGCTGCAGGCATCAAACCGGAGCATGCTCGCTGCGGCTTGCAGCAAGATTCTGGAAAAGTGGCGTACCTACAGCGATGCAAGTGTGCAGATATTGGCATCCACTGATGGTGTGCCTCACAATACCATTACACCGATCGCCAGAATGCATGGCAGTACCTATGAGTGTGATCTGGTTCTGCGAAACAATCGCACTACGGAAGAACATCCGCTGGGACTATTTCACCCCAATCCGTCATTGTACCACATCAAAAAGGAAAACATCGGCCTGATCGAGGTCATGGGGCTTGCAGTGCTGCCATCACGTCTTGCAGTGGAACTGGATGCTGTGAGAACGGCAATGCTTTCTGGTGCAGATTTGACGGCGAATCCGCTGACCGCATCACATGCTGACTGGGCTGTTTCCATTTTGAAACAGCATCCGGAATTTTCAGTGGAAAATGCATGGTATATCTTACACGCAGAAGTGGGGAAGGTGTTCGAGCAGGTTTTGTTAGATGCTGGTGTATTCCGTAGAAATGAGACAGGCAAAGCAGCCTTCGTGCGATTTATGGAATCGTTGTTGGAAGAATAATCGAAAACGTATCAAAATGGAAGATGGTTGTGAAAACTACATCACTTTCCTCACCACCCCACCAAGTGAAAAAGTGATACCCTTCTTCAAAACCTCTATAAAATCTTCTTCCATTTCCGAAAAAAATACCTGGAATCCCGTTGTTGGAATTCCAGGTATTTTTTATGCCGGGTACTGCTCAAACAGAGCAGTATCCAGTTTGTCGGCGGCTTCCTGTTCGACTTTTTTCAGCACCTTCTTTCCACAATTTCCTATGTTTCTGTGAAAAATGGGATGTAGATATCCTCGCTGTATCCGTCCGAAGATGCCCAGACAGTGTGGATCCAGTCAGCATGGGAATAGGATTTATATAAATTTATCTTATTATCCAAAATTATGATAAATAACAGGTAGATAACTCAATTGAGGTATCTACCTGTCCTGTTTATAGTTCACTATATAGGTCATTCATATTAGTTCTTTGAAAATGTCTATATGAGTATCTATCAAATTGATGTGAGTCATTTTTTAGCTTAATTATGTTGCCACACGTAACATATTTTTATAGCCTATGTACCCAATCAATAGCCGCCTCTGCCCAATGAGCTGCCACCGGCTGATAGTGACCTTCCCATGTGGCAGTGGTTTCGTCGCACAATGCAAGTCCATGTCCACCGTATTCATAAATGTGGCTCTCAAATGGAATGTGATACTTTGAAAGACTACACATATACCAAAGTGTGTTCTCAACCCTTACACAGCCATCATCAGCACAGTGCCAGATGAATGTAGGAGGAGTGTTCTCTGATACTCTCTTCTCCATTGAAACAAGCTCTCTGAGCTCCGATGATTTTTCCTCGCCAATAATATTGAGTATTGAGCCTTCATGAGTGTATTCAGGGTCGGATGTGATAACAGGATAGCCCAAGATAGAGCCGTTTACCTTGATGTCCTCAGGATCGCAGCCAAGAGGCTTTGTGAGCAGCTCGCTGTTCCAGAAGTTTGCCATTGTTGCCGCAAGGTGTCCGCCTGCTGAAAAACCGCATACTATTATCTTGTCAGGGTCAATGTCAAATTTCTCCGCATTATCTCTAACATACTTGACAGCCGCCGCACATTCCAAAGCGTCAGTGGGAAATTTTTTCTTGACGCATGAGTATCTCAGCACAAATGCACATATGCCTGCACCCAAAAATCTGAATGCAACAGGTTCAGCTTCACGCTCAGAACACCAATCATATCCTCCGCCCGGGCAGATTATAATTGCCTTGTGTTTCTTTCTGCCTATTTCCTCAGTGAGTGTGTTGTAATAGCAATCAAGCACAGGTGCGCAGCCCTCGCTTGAAACGCCAGCCTTTTCATAATCCACTTTTATTTCTACTGTTTCTTTAAGCATTTTATTTCCTCCGAAAAAATTTATTCTGTAGCCGCCTGCTGGTCTGTCTGAGAGGATGGGTCAGCAGGTGCTGCATTTTCTGTCATATTTACGCAGACGATATAGCCGTCAACGTTGTTGCCTGAGATAGTGTTAGGGCGCTCGTTGTTGCTGTCGTCAAGTGGTACAGGCACGTTTGTAGTGCTGCCCTTGTCTGCGGCAACGTAGTAAACTGAATACTCGGTGTCGTCAAAAGCCGTGAATGTAAGCGGCTTTTCAAATGTATAGTCCTTGACAAAATCTATGTATTCTTCAAGGCAAAGCTTGTTCGCTGTCATTATCTCAGCGTGTGGTATACCTACATATCTGAAATGATAAGCCATAGGGCTTACACCTGTGATGTCAGCTTTATCCTCTGGGTATCTGAGGATAAGTCCGTATTTCCAGCAGTTTTCAGATATCCAACTGTAATCTCCCTCGCCTGTAAACTCAGGATATGCGCCTGTGCTTGCGTCATAAAGATGCAGGTCAAAGGCAAGTCCAGTGTCATGCTCGTAGCAGGCAGAGCTGCTGTCTTCATCATCTTCCGCAGGCATAGCTGTGTTTATCATAAGTGTTGATATCTTCTTGTCAGCATAAAAATCATTGCCCATTTTGCTAAAGGCTTCAAAGGTCTCTTTTTTAGCCGTCAGTTGAGTGCTGCTGGTGGACATTATTTGACTTCCGTTCTTGTCAAACAAATAGGAATAAACTGTGTCTGTGTTATTCACTGTACCGGTGAAGGAGTGGTCGCCATTAACGAGAATAAGATCTCCATTTACCATATCAGTTTTGTTTTTTGCGGTAACATACATATAATTGCCCGTAAGCTTTTTTACAGCTTTTTTACTGCTGCTGTCAGCTTTGACCGCAGAGGAGTTTGACGAGCTGTCGGAAATTTTCTTCGGGCTGTCAGCTTTTGAACTGCACGATGTAGATATTCCCAGAATGATCAAAAGCAGTATGGCAAGAGCCGCTGCAATATTCTTGTATTTATAACGTTTTACTTTTGGCACTTAACATCACCTTCCTGTATAACATACACTTAAATTATAACACATTTTTCGTAATAAGTGAACCATATGCCACTGTGGTGTCGGCACTTTTGTTATATCAGACAAATGTTTTGCGGACGTTTTATGCAACAAGCACAAACAAAATAAGGGCTGTACTGTTTTGCGGTACAGCCCTTAGCGATAAATATTCTGTTAGTTTCTTACATAGTCAACAACAGACTTTATGAATGCACGTCCCTCAGGGGAGTGGGAAAGCTTATCAAAATCGCATGAGCAAACTACCACCTTGCCGCCGTCCTTTTCATACTCGTAGAGGAGTGAAAGATCGTGGTTGCGGTCAAAGTTGTCGATAGTTCTGACAATGACCTTTTTCTCGCCCTTAAAGTCGTCAAGAATAACCGAGCGTGAGTTCTGAACTATCTCCCACCACTGTGGCGTTGAGTATTTTTCCCCTGCAAAGCCTGCAAGAGCAGGGTGTTCGGTGTCGATAAGAAGTCCCATTGTGCCAACAGGGTCGGGCTTCTTCATCATCTGTGAGATGATACAGAACATATGATAGCACCAGAAGTCCTGACAGTAGAAGCCCTCGATAGAATTTTCAAGCTTTGAGAGGTCAGGGACGATAAGCACTGTCTTGCCCTGTTTCAGCAGACTTTCAGCTTCGTCATTTACCTCGTTAAAAATGTATGCGCCGCTTATATCTGTCTTTTCAACTGCAGGTATCACCCAAATGTCATAGTGATTGTGTATGTCAGTACCCTCTATTTCAAGTGAAAGCACAGTCTTTGTGTTCTTTGTTACCTGTGGGAGAGTAAACTCTACATCGCAAATGTCAGTGTAGTTGCCTTCTGCAACAAAATTCTTTTCGACCTTGCCGATGACATCACCGTTTTCAAGAGTGAGAGTGCAAATAAGCTTGCCGTCTTTAAGGTCAGGTCTGTAATTGCAAAGCTCTGTGTGCGCCTTGAAACTGCTGCCAGCTTCAAGAACATAGCTATCAAAACGCGCCATTACAACAGTATCATTGCAGAACTCTCTCCACTCGCTGTCTGTGATAAGTCCCTTGCTGTCCATGAATGCGTCAAGTACACCAACAAGGGCAGTACCCTGACCGCTGAAATCCTGAATATCGAGTATCTGAAAACCGCCTAGAAGTCTTGAACGGAAAACAGCCTCCATTTCTTCCTTATAGCACTGTACAGCAAGCTTGCCTGAGCATTTGAAATAATCCTCAGCCAGCGGAAGCAGACCATTTTCTTCAAGTCTTTCTCTGAATACCTCAAAGTTTCTGGCTTTAAGGGATCCTGTGTATTTCTCTATCTCCTTGAAGTTGGGATAAGTTTCATACTGACCTATTTCGTGAGTAACGATAGGCACTTCAGGGATAAAATCTGCGTCAGCTTCGCTTGCCTTGACAGTTTTCATGGTCGTGCCGTACTGTATCTGAACAGTGCCGTCCTCTGAAATTTCAGTGGAGCTTGCCTGCTTCTTAGGTCTTATAATTCTGTCATAATCGTGATTTGCCGCAGGCTTGTCAGTCTGAATATGACCGAGAGGAGCGTCACACATAGCGTATGAGCCTCTTATAAGCCTGTCGTTTGCAAGTCTTACGCCAACAAAGAAATCGTCATTTTCTATAACGTTAGGGAACCACTGGAAATTGTTTGAACCTTGTGTGTAAAGGTGTCTGTTGTCAAATTTCTTGTAGCCACCTATGATATCGTTGAGTATCTTCTTTGAGCCCCAAAGCTCGTTGCCCATTGACATCATGCAGTAGGAAGGGTGATTGCCGAAGAATTTCAGCATATTGAAGCCCTCTTCAACGAGGAAATCCTGCTCCTCCTGATTGTGGTTTTCCTCGCCCTCTTCTGTGATAGTTCCCCAGAAAGGAAGCTGTGGCTCCATATAAATTCCAAGCATATCCGCGGCGATAAACGCAGCCTCAGGGGGACAGCAGGTGTGATAACGGTAGTGGTTCATGCCGTATGACTTTGATATCTTCATTACCCTCAGCCATTCTTCAAGGTCGGTAGGGGCAAAAGCGGTCTTAGGGAATATCATGCCGTCATGTTTTCCTCTGAGGAAAGTTTTTTCGCCGTTTATGGTGAATTTTCCACCCTCAGTCCTGAACTCACGCATACCGATGATATGCTCGCTCACGTCGCCGTCAATATCTATTCTTAGCTTGTAGAGATTAGGCTCATGCTCACTCCAAAGCAGGCAATCGTCGCCCATTTTGTATAAAGCGTCAAGCTTGCCGTCTTTGTATTCAAAGCTCTGTACCACAGGAGTGTGGTTCTTTTCGCTGTTGAAGCTCTCAGCGCTTATGACAGCTTTTCCACTTTTTCCGCCTGTTATGTCAGCCGTGACCCTGACGGTCTTGCTGTGGATATCGCACCAAAGCATAACATTTTCAGCGTGGGCGTTTTTGTAGCCTATAAGCTCGATGCGTCCTGTGATTCCGTTCCAGTTGGTTTGAGTGTCAGGTGAAGTCAGGTGTCCGCCCTTGGTCTTGTAGCCAACATTTGAAACGCAGATAGTCATTTCATGCACGCCAGTACCGATATACTCGTTCAGGTCATAGATGTGCGGAGTGCAAAGGCTCTCCTGCCTGCCTATCTTTTTGCCGTCTATATAAAGTTCAGTTATTCTTGTTCTTTCAAGATAAAGTTTAAGATTTTCACATTGCAGAGCAGAGAAGTCAACGTTTTTTCTGAACCATGCAAAGCCCTCAAATTTATATGTGTCTGTAAGAAAGCCTGTTTCTCTCTCAGTATTGTATTCGCCTTTTTTAGCGTTGGAAGTGGTGTTTGGAAGGTTTATTGTATCATCAAAAACAAGGTCAGTACCCTTACATTCCTTGTCAAGACACAGCAGCCACTCGCCGCTGAGGTCAAGCTTGTTTATCATTAAGCAACGATCCTTTCAAGTTCAAATTTTCAATATCCATTATAACATATGGTCTTGCCCATTTCAACCGAAATCGTTTGATTTAACCAAAATGCTATAAAATTTTGTTGTTTTTAACAATAAAATATGATACAATAAGATTAAAAGAAATCTGCCGACGAGGGGAGCTGTTAAAATGATCGAAAATACAGACAGAAAGCTGTTGTGGCTGTGGCTCGATGTTGCGTTCGGACCTGCGGACAAGCGTTTGTGGGACGTTATGTCATATTATGACAGTGTTGAAGAAATGTGCGATGATCTGTTGTCACTGCGCTGTGGATATGTTACTCAGCAGGAGGCTGAAAAGATAGCCTGCTGTAAGTTCTTTCAGGCGAAACAGGTGGCTGAATACTGTGAGAAAAAGGGTATATATATCCTCACCCCTGACGATCCTCTTTATCCTGAGCGGTTGAAACATATAGAATGTCCGCCTGCTGTGCTTTTCTGCCGTGGCGATGTAAGCTGTCTGTCTATTGAAAAGAGCGTTGCCATTATCGGCACTAGAGAACCAAGCGATTATTCTGTAGCCGTGGCGGAGGAGTTTTCAAGCTTTCTTGCAGAACGTGGGGTAAATATCATAAGCGGATTTGCTATGGGTATCGACACTGCCGCACACCGCAGTGCGATGCGTGCAGGTGGAAGCACTGTAGCTGTTATGGGCTGTGGGCTAGAATATGATTATCCTCGTGGCAGGACGGGCTTCAAGCGTGAGATAGCAACACATGGGGCAGCCATATCGGAATTTTTCCCGCAGGCAAGACCTGTTCCTGAGAATTTTCGTATAAGAAACCGCATTGTTTCGGCACTTTCACATTGCGTTCTTGTGGTTGAAGCAGGAATACGCAGCGGCACGCTGAATACTGTAAATCATGCTTTATCCCAGAATAAAGACGTTTTTGTTATACCGCCTCATGACATTTTCAGCGAGAAATACGCAGGACAGTGTGCGCTTCTCCGTGACGGAGCGGTAGAAGCGTATTCACCAAAAGATATCCTCTATTTTCTCAATAAAGCCAAAATGTAGAACTACACTTAGTTAGTGTTTAATATCATACCTGTACCAAATCAACGATATCTACGTTAGTTGTAGGGGGGCTGCTCAATTTCTGTTTTGCAGAAATGCGGCGTGCCGATCATATGTTTTTTACACTCTAAATGAAAAAGGCTGCGACTTTTTGCCGCAGCCTTTTGTGATATTTGAAATTACTTTGAAAGTGGGCTTTCTCTGTAGATGATGTCCTCTCTCTTTGGTCCGTTTGAAACCATTGTGATAGGGAAGCCGATATGCTTTTCAACGAAGTCGATATACTTCTTGCAGTTTTCAGGAAGATCTTCATACTTCTTGATGCCCCTGATGTCTGACTTCCAGCCGTCGAGAACTTCGATAACAGGCTTTGCCTTTTCAAGCTTTCTTGTTGTAGGGAAGTCTGTTGTAACCTCGCCGTCTATCTCATAGCCTACGCATACAGGTATCTTGTCAAGATAGCCAAGAACGTCAACTACTGTGAAAGCAACGTCTGTTGTGCCTTGGATACGGCAGCCGTACTTAGTTGCAACGCAGTCGAACCAACCCATTCTTCTAGGTCTGCCTGTTGTTGCACCGAACTCTCCGCCGTCGCCGCCTCTCCTTCTCAGCTCGTCAGCCTCGTCACCGAATATCTCAGAAACGAATGCGCCTGCGCCTACTGCGGAAGAATAAGCCTTAACAACAGTTACGATAGTCTTTATCTCATAAGGAGGTATACCTGCACCGATAGCACCGTATGCTGCCAGTGTAGATGAAGATGTTACCATTGGATAGATACCGTGGTCAGGATCCTTCAGTGAGCCAAGCTGACCCTCAAGAAGAACGTTCTTGCCCTCTTTGATAGCGTTCCAAAGGAATGCAGATACGTCGCAAACGTATGGTGCTACCATTTCTTTGTACTCCATAAGAGTATTGAAAAGCTCATCAGCGTCGATAGGAGGCTTATGATAAAGGTGTTCAAGAAGAATGTTCTTAGTTTCAAGAACTCTCTTGATCTTTGTCTTGAGAGCTTCCTCGTCGAACAGCTCCTGTACCTGGAAACCTATCTTTGCATATTTATCAGAATAGAAAGGTGCGATACCCGATTTTGTTGAGCCGAAGCTTGCCTTTCCGAGTCTTTCTTCTTCGTACTGATCGAACAAAACGTGATATGGCATTACCATCTGCGCTCTGTCGGAAATAAGTATCTTAGGCATTGGAACGCCTTCGGAAGTTACCTTTTTAAGCTCATTGAAAAATACAGGGATATTAAGTGCAACACCGTTGCCGATAATATTTGTTGTGTGATCATAGAATACGCCGGAAGGCAAAGTGTGCAAAGCGAACTTTCCGTAGTGATTTACAATAGTATGTCCTGCGTTAGCACCGCCCTGAAATCTTACTACTATATCAGATTTTTCAGCAAGCATATCGGTAAGCTTGCCCTTACCCTCGTCGCCCCAGTTTGCGCCGACAATCGCTCTAACCATTTAATTTTATCCTCCTTGCCATAAAACAGCAAAATTAGCAGCAGATATTTATCAAAATCAACACTGCCACTAGGATATTATAGCACAAAACATTCTATATGTAAAGGCACTTTTAAACATTTAACACTTTTATAACATTTAGCGTATTACCATACTGCTATGATAAAGAATAAAAAGTTTTAATATATCTTGCAAAAATCAGATTTGTGTATTATAATATAGTGTAACGGCTCGTGCTGTGAGATAACAAAATAAAATACGAGGGGATAACGATGACAAAAAGAAAACAATGTGCGGCTCTTGCGCTTGCATTGACGCTGACAATTTCTATGTTCGGCTGTGAAAAAGACAAAGAAACAACACAGTCGTCTGCGGTGTCGCAGATAAAGACAAGCGACTCAGCTCAACCAAGCAATGTGAAGGTCAAGGAATACAAATTTCCGGAGTTTCTGAATAAAATAAAAAGCCTTGACGAGCTTTCTCGAAAGCTTTATACAAGCTTTGACAGCACTCAGTATGTTGCCGAGGTTGAGGAGCAGCCTTTTGAGGAATATAAATGTGAAAAGCTTCTTGCAGATCTTTTCTTCACTTATCGTGACGGCAGAGCAGTGGGTCTTCTTGACAAGTCGGGAAACGTTGTGCTTGAAGCTGATGAGTACACTGATATAACTGTGGTGAGCAATGGTATTCTACAGCTTTCTTATGATAAAGAGCGCAACGCTCCTATGCAGTATATGAAATATGACAGCGACGGAAATTTAAGTGACTATAAGCATAAGAAATTCTCCGCTGACAGCCTTTATACATACGAGTCGCAGGCTGATGACAGCGGCACGGACGCTGTTTATTCACTTATGATTCCTGACGGTAAAAATGTTGTGTCATCAGACGGCTCGGATAAGTGGGATTCTGTTGAGAAGATATCAGCCGACAGCATAGATACAAATAAGGCGTACAAAGGCTTTTACAAGCTCACAAAGAATGGCGGCATATACTATGCTTGCTTTGATGACTTTTATAATTATGATATCTACGAGGGCGCATATGCAAAGGTTTGTGTGAAAGTAGGCGGAGAATACGGAGAATGCTATCTTGCCGATCATGATGATTACACCGAGCTTGTGAAAATGATAGACAGCTTCGGCAACGCTTCATACAGGACGGCTCCGTCTAAAGATCCGGGACTTGATTTTATACAGATAACTCTGGGACTTAAAGAGAACACCAAAACAGAGATAACTATTTCTTCTGACGGCTATTGCCTGACGGACACCATAGAAGCTGCTGAGGGTGAGGCTGTGAACAAGTATTTCTCCTATCTTGACAAGGAAGATTTCGCAGATCTTATACTTTGGTGTGAACAGGTGCTTGCGGAGGAGTATCAAAAATAGATTTAAACTTTTTATAAATAATTTGCAGGATAGCGTAAAATTCCTGCAAAAATTGTTTTTTTAGCTCTTGCAAGTTGTTGACATTAGGTAGAACTTGTGCTATTATATTAAAGGTGTGGCGGTTTTCCTGCATATTTTTAATGAACACTGCAAATACTTCTCTTGTGACGAAAGTTACTAATGAAGAACGGGAGGTATCTGAGTGTCTGAACAAGAAGAAAATGTAGAGAGCGAAAAGCTTGCTGAGGATATAAGGCAGATAAAGGAAATGGGTTCTGTCACATTGCCGGACGCAAAGCACGTTATACACTGCCTGAACATTATCGGTCAGGTGGAGGGGCATTATATTTTGCCTGCACAAAACAAGACCACCAAGTATGAGCATATCATACCTGCCCTTGTTGCTATCGAGCAGGATAGGAGCATAGAGGGTCTTGTGATAATCCTCAACACTGTGGGCGGAGATGTGGAAGCAGGACTTGCCATTGCAGAGCTTATTGCTAGTATGAAAACGCCTACTGTGTCAATGGTTGTGGGCGGAGGTCACTCCATAGGCGTGCCGCTGGCGGTGTGTGCGAAAAAGTCATTTATAGTGCCAAGCGCCACAATGACCATACACCCTGTTAGAATGAACGGGCTTGTGCTGGGAGTACCTCAGACGCTTTCTTATTTTGACAAAATGCAGGAAAGGATAGTTCGCTTTGTGTGCGATAATTCAGCCATAAAGCCTGAGCGTTTCCGTGAGCTTATGATGTCAACGGGCGAGCTTGTAATGGACGTTGGTTCTGTTATCGACGGGGAGCAGGCTGTAAAAGAGGGGCTTATCGACAGGCTCGGAGGGCTTTCCGAGGCGATAGACTGCCTTTATGATATGATAGAAAACAGTTCTGAAAAGGAGAAAGCTGAAAATGTTTCAGACAATAATCGACCTTTATGACGTATTCAGGACTGACGTAGATATCGGAGAAGAGTTTGAGGATGATGATACTGCTGTGGACACAGACCCGGCACATTATCTCAGTCGTGACGGCTTTTATCTCTGACAAATAACAAAATTTCGGAGGACAGCAATGGGTATCATCAATGCGATTTTTCAGGCTATAATTCAGGGCTTGACGGAGTTTCTTCCAGTTTCAAGTTCTGGACATCTTTCACTATATCAGCATTTTACAGGAAACAGCGGAGAGGGAGCTTTGTTTTTCTCGGCGATACTTCACCTTGGCACGCTGGTAGCAGTATTTGTGGCTTTCAGGAAGACCATATGGGATATGATAAAAGAGCTTGGCGTTATGATAAAGGATATTTTTACAGGCAAGTTCACTCTTAAAAATATGAATCCTCCAAGGCGTATGATAGTTATGATAATAGTTTCCTGCTTCTGCCTTGTACCGTTCCTGCCATTTAAGGGCTGGTTTGAGGGCATTGCAGAGGATTCAAGCATTTTTGCAGAGGGTCTTTGTTTCCTTTATACATCGGCAATACTTTTTATGTCAGACCGCTGTGTAAAGGGTAAAAAGACTCAGGGCGATATAGCTTATAAGGACGCAATAACGGTCGGACTTTTTCAGGGAGTTGCACTGTTGCCTGGCGTTTCAAGATCAGGATCGACTATCTCAGCAGGACTTTTCTCAGGCATGAACAGAGAAACATCGGTAAAGTATTCTTTCATTCTGGGCATACCTGTTATACTTATGAGCTGTCTGCTTGAAGTCAAGGACGCAGTTTCAACACATACTGATATAGATTGGGTTAGCTGTGCAGTTGGATTTGTAGTTGCCGCATTTGTGGGACTTTGTGCTATCAAGCTTGTAAACTGGCTCGTTAAAACGGATAAATTCAAGGTGTTTGCTTATTATACCCTTGTGCTTGGCGTCATAGTCCTTGTTATCTCATTTATCGAGATGTGCATGGGTCACCCTATATCCTTTGCAAAGTAATGACATAAGATAATACAGTTTCTGTGAAAAAGCTTGAAATTCTGTTTTCAGGCTTTTTTGTGGGTTATAAAGGCAAATAACATTTTGCCTTTATTTGCTTAAATAAGACAAATACCGAAAGGAATGGTAAAATAAATGGCAGCTCAAAAGAAAGGCTCAAAGCCTGCGCCAAAGCAGACAGCGGCAAAGAAAAAGCCCGCACAAAAGCCTGCGCAAGCTGCAAAAAAGAATACAAAACAGCAAAAGCCTCAGAGCAAGCCGCCACAGTCAAATTCCATGACAGCAGTGAGAGAAAGAGAGAACAGACGCTTCTGGTCTTACATACTTTTCTTTTTCGGCATACTTGAACTGCTTATCACGTTCGTGGAGGGGGACGGCTTGTGGAAATGGCTCCATGAGCTGAACCGAGGACTTTTCGGCGTGACAGTATTTCTGTTTGCACCTATGATCATCTATGTTGCCCTTATGATAGCTTCAGATGTGACCCACAACAAGGTCATAGCAAAGGTGGTGGAGGGAAGCGTTCTTATGCTTCTTATAAGCGGCATGGCTCAGATAATCCAAGTGGGCTCTGTGGACGGAAGTTCGTTCTGGCTCAAACTTGTGGGGCTTTTCAATGATGGAAAACAGCTCCGTGGCGGCGGACTTGCAAGCGCATTGCTTGGCTGGCCTTTGCTTTCGCTTTTCAAGAGAGTTGGCGCAGGTATCGTTATCGTGCTTGTGGCGTTCACTTTTATAATGCTGCTTACAAATGTTACGCTTCCACAGCTTCTAAAGGCAGTTTCAAAGCCTTTTGTAAAGAGCTATGAAGCGGTGAACGAGGAGCGTATCGAGCGTGCGGCTCAGCCTCCGAAGCCTCCAAGAGAGAAAAAAGAGCCAAGGCGTAACGGCAGAGTTGATATTGCAAAGTTCTATCCTGACGATGACCCTGACACTGCGGCGGAAGCCTTTGTGCCTGTTGCAGAGGAAGAAGCTGCCGACAGGGTGGACGCCTCAAAGATAGATATGCCGGTCCACCCTGTGAAAGCTCCTGTGATAACACATGAGAAGCTTGAAGAAACGGCTAAGACTACCGATAATGAAGAGCTTAAAAAGATAATAGAAAACGCCATAGGCGACAACAGAGAAGAAAAGAAGTCCAAGGACGAGCCTGTTAAGCCACCTGTAGTGAATGTTGATAAGAACGGTCAGACAACGTTCTTTGAGAAAGATAATAAAATATCTGCTTACGTTTATCCGCCTGTGGATATACTCAAATATGCTAAAAATCCTGTGGCTTCCGAGATAGTCCAGCAGGAGATACAAGAGAAATCTGCTAAGCTTGTGGAAACGCTTGAAACATATGGCGCTAAAACAAGGATCGTGGGCATACACAGAGGTCCGTCCGTTACAAGATATGAGCTTCAGCCTGCAGCAGGCGTAAGAGTGTCGAAGATAACGGGTCTTGCAGACGATATTGCACTTAACCTCGCGGCAATGAGCGTTCGTATCGAAGCTCCTGTGCCGGGCAAGGCGTGCATAGGCATAGAAGTGCCGAACGATCACAGAGATACGGTTTCTCTCCGTGAGCTTATTGACAGTGAGGAATACAGAAAGGCAAAGGGCAAGCTTACCTTTGCAGTGGGCAAGGATATTGAGGGTAATATCATTATCGGCGATATCGCAAAAATGCCGCATATGCTCGTTGCAGGTACAACAGGTTCAGGTAAATCTGTTTTTACCAACTCTATCATACTTTCTATACTTTACCATGCGTCCCCTGACGAAGTAAAGCTTATTCTTATCGACCCTAAGAAAGTCGAGTTTCCTATTTATAATAAGATACCTCATTTGCTTATCCCTGTTGTTACCGAGCCTTTAAAGGCGGCTGGTGCGCTTGGCTGGGCGGTAAATGAAATGAACAAGCGTTATCTTATGTTCGAGGCGAACAATGTAAAGAACTTGCAGGAGTTTAACGACATGGTTCTTGAAGAACGCAATAAGCCTGCCGAGGAGCAGGACGAAGTCCGTGCAAAGATCGACCTGCTGCCGCAGATAGTTATTGTGGTCGACGAGTTCGCCGACCTTATGATGGCTGCGAGAAGCGAGGTAGAGGACTCAGTTTTAAGACTTGCACAGCTCGCTCGTGCGGCAGGAATACATATGATAATCGCAACGCAGTCCCCTAGGGCGGACGTGTTGACAGGACTTATCAAGTCGAATATCCCATCGAGAGTTTCTCTCAGTGTATCCAGCAACGTTGACTCACGAGTTATACTTGATGAAAGCGGTGCTGAGAAGCTTCTTGGAAACGGTGACCTGCTTTATAAGCCTGTTGGCGTTAAAAAGCCTATAAGAATGCAGAGCGGTTATGCAGCGACTTCTGAGATAAGAGAGGTTGTAAACTTCCTCAAGAACGAGCATACCGCAGAATACAGCGACGAAGTTATCGCAGAGGTGGAGGAGAATACTCCGCAGCCAAAGGACAGCGGTTCGGCAGGCAGCGATAATGTTTCCGTAAATCCTGATGATGACCTTGTAAATCAGGCAATATCCATAATAGTGCAGACAAACAACGCTTCCACTGCGTTCTTGCAAAGAAAGCTAAAGCTCGGTTTCCCTAGAGCCGCCCGTATCATGGACGAGATAGAGGAAATGGGCATAATAGGACCACAGGAAGGTTCTAAGGCACGAAAGATAAACATAACAAAAGAAGAATGGGCTGAAATGCAGGCAAGAAGATAGCTCAGGCGGAAAGGGATAACATGGCAGGCAGATCTGCGAAAAAGAAAAATTCGACAGCACCGCTTAAAAAGGCGGTAACGCTCATAGCGGTTTTTGTGGTGCTGCTTTTTACAGTGCTTGACCTGACAGGGTTAGTTTCTTTCGACAGCTTGCTTATTAAGGCAGGCGTTGAGGACAAGCCGGCGGAACACGCTCAGACAGAGGTGCATTTTATCGACGTTGGTCAGGGGGACAGCACCCTTGTGATATCACAAGGGGAGGCTATGCTCATTGACAGCGGCGATAAAGATGACAGCAATAAAATAGAAAAATATCTTGAAAAGCAGGGAGTGACAGAGTTAAAATATCTCATTTCCACCCACCCTCACGCTGACCATATTGGTGAAATGAGCGAGATAATAGACCGGTTTCAGGTGGATAAATTCATTATGCCAAAAGTCAAGGCTGATATGACGCCCACCACAACGATATATGAGAAAATGCTCAAAAGCATAAAGGCAAAGGGATTGAAGATAACACAGGCAAAGCCTATGGAATTTGAGCTTGGAAGCTGTAAGGTGGAGCTTTTCACGCCAAAAAAGGATTATGATAATCTTAATAACTATTCCACCCTTGTGAAGATAACAGACGGTGAGAACAGCTTTCTTATCACGGGGGATTGCGAGACCACTGAGGAGAAAGATATACTTTCTCAGGGTTATGATGTTTCCGCAAAGGTGCTTAAAGCAGGTCATCACGGCAGTTCCACTTCTTCGGGGGTCGATTTTCTTAACAAGGTCATGCCGAGATATGCTGTTATATCCTGCGGCAAGGGCAACAAGTATGGTCACCCACACGAGGAAACTGTCACAAGGCTGAAAAAATATGCTTCCCATTTGTATGTCACTGCAGATGTGGGAACGATAGTTTTCAGCTCAGATGGCGAGGGTCTGAGCGTTTCTGCTGAAAAGGGAGAAAAGTGATATGGAAGAGATTCTTATAGTTGACAGGATAGAAAACGGCTATGCCGTGTGCGAAACTGAGCAGGGAGAAAAAAAGGACATACCGCTTTCTGAAACAAAAGACGTTCACGAGGGTGATGTGCTTATCTTAAAGGACGGCGTTTATATCCCAGATAAGGACAAAACAGAAGCAAGAAGAAAAAGGATACTCGCCCTACAGGAAGACCTGTGGGCTTGATTATATGCTGAGAGGTATAGATAGAAATGGAAAAAGATTTATTTACGCTTATCAATGAAAAGCTGTCAGGCTTGTCAAAGGGACACAAGCTTATTGCGAACTACATTCTCTCCCACTATGACAAAGCGGCTTTTATGACGGCTCAGAAGCTTGGAAAAACTGTGGGCGTCAGCGAATCAACGGTGGTAAGATTTGCCTCAGAGCTTGGCTATGACGGCTATCCTGCCCTTCAAAAAGGCTTGCAGGAGCTTATGAGAAACAAGCTTACAACTGTTCAGAGAATAGAGGTCACTTCCGACCTTATGAGCAGTGACAACGTGCTTGAAAGGGTACTCAACCTCGACATCGACAAGATAAGGCGTACTTTGGAGGAAACCTCAAAGGAGGACTTTAACAATGCCGTTGACACTATCGTATCCTGCAATACCCTTTACATAATGGGTACGAGAAGTGCAGCTTCTATCGCTTCGTTCCTTGCTTATTATTTGGGACTTATTTTCCCCCATGTAAAGCTCGTTCAGAGTACGACTACTTCTGAGCTTTTTGAAAAGATAATGAGAATAGACGAAAAGGACGCCATGATAGGCATTTCTTTCCCGAGATATTCTAAGCAGACCGTCAAGGCGCTTAAATATGCAAAGAGCAACGGTGCGAACGTTATCGCTATAACAGACTCAAAGGCTTCGCCTATCGCAAAGTATGCAGACAGCCTGCTTCTTGCAAGAAGCGATATGGCTTCATTCGTTGATTCTCTCGTTGCACCGCTGAGCCTTATAAATGCACTTATCGTTGCGGTATCAATAAGAAATATCGACAGAGTGTCCCAGACCTTTGAACGTCTTGAAAAGGTTTGGGCTGAGTATGACGTTTACGCAAAAAGCGAGGAAGATACACAGTGAGAAGATTTGACGCAGTTATAGCAGGCGCAGGTGCGGCAGGAATGTTCTGCGCAGTTCAGCTTGGCTGGCGTGGAAAGAGCGTTGCTGTTATCGAGCATAGCGGCTGTCAGGGCAGAAAGCTCATGATAACAGGCAAGGGCAGGTGTAACGTCACAAACAACTGTACCGCTGACACTGTTATGAAAAATATCCCACGAAACAGCAAGTTCATGTATTCAGCACTGAGCAGATTTGCACCTGAGGACGTTATGAGCTTCTTTGAGTGCCTTGGGGTGGAGCTTAAAACAGAGCGTGGCAACAGGGTTTTCCCTGTGAGCGACAATGCGAAGGATATCGTAAAAGCACTTGTAAAAGCCTGCGAGGACAGTGGTGTGCAGTTTATCGACGATGAGGTAAAAGAGCTTATCATAAAGGACGGCAGAGCAGAGGGCTTTAAATGCGAGCATGGGGATTATTACGCAGACAGCGTTATCGTTGCAACTGGCGGAAAGTCCTGTCCACGGACGGGCTCAACAGGCGACGGCTATAGGCTTGCGAAGTCTTTGGGGCATAAGGTCACGGCAATAACTCCGTCACTTTGCCCTGTAGTTACTTATGAGCGTGAGGAATGTGCTTCTGCAATGGGGCTTTCCCTTAGAAACTGTACCTTGACGCTTCGTGAAGAGGACAGAGATAAGCCGCTTTTCCACGAGCTTGGAGAAATGCTTTTCACACACTTTGGTCTGAGCGGACCGCTTGTACTTTCGGCTTCGGCTCACCTTGGAGATATGAACAAGTCAAGGTATTATATGGATATCGACCTTAAACCTGCACTGAGCCATGAACAGCTCGACAGCAGGATACTTCGTGATTTCGGTGATTTTCCAAACAGAGATTTTCAGAATTCACTGGGTAAGCTTCTGCCTTCAAAGATAATACCACTTATAATAAAAAGGTGCGGCATCGATCCTGAGAAAAAGGTCAATCAGATAACCCGTGAGGAGCGTGAAAGGCTTGTTTCCACAGTGAAAAAGCTAACGTTCACAGTGAAGTGTATGCGCCCTGTAGAGGAAGCTATCATAACCCGTGGAGGAGTTGATGTTTCGCAGATAGACCCACGGTCAATGGAGTCAAAGCTGTGTAAAGGACTTTACTTTATCGGTGAGGTGCTTGACGTTGACGCTTATACAGGGGGCTTTAATTTGCAGATAGCGTTTTCCACGGCGTATAGCTGTGCGGATAAAATAGGATAAGGAGATTTTGATATGGGAATAAACGTGGCTCTCGATGGACCTTCCGGAGCAGGAAAGTCCACTATCGCAAAGGCGGTAGCGAAAAAGCTTGAATATGTATATGTAGACACAGGTGCGATGTACCGCTCTATAGCTTATTATGTTATAAGCAAGGGTGCAGACCTTTCTGACCCTGAGCAGATAAAACCCCTTCTTGGTGAGATATCCATAAAGCTTTGCTACACAGAAGCTGGGCAGAGAGTAATGCTCAATGACGAGGACGTTTCAGACAAAATAAGAACGCCTGAGATATCCATGGGTGCGTCAAAGGTGTCTGCTATACCTGAGGTAAGAGAATTTCTGCTTGAACTTCAGAAGAATATCGCAAAAGAAAACAACATCATCATGGACGGCAGAGATATCGGCACTGTGGTTTTGCCAAACGCTGACGTGAAGATATTCCTCACGGCCGCACCTGAAGCCAGAGCGGAAAGACGTTTCAAGGAGCTTCAGGAAAAGGGCGACAAGTCTACATATGACGAGGTATTGCAGGATATAATCCAGCGTGACTATAACGATACACACAGAGAGATAGCACCGCTTAAAAAGGCTGATGATGCTGTTGAGGTGGACTCTACTGAGTTGACTCTTGAAGAGTCTGTTGAGGCTATCTACAAGGTAATAACCGACAAGACTAAAAAAAAAGAGCGTAAGATAAAAGAGATAATGCCTGTCAGACCTGTGAAAAAAGAACACAGGCTTGGTCATTTCCATATGTTCTGGTACACAGTGCTGAGATATATCGTTATCGGACTTTATCATCTGTATTTTAACATCACTTTCGAGGGTACGGAAAATATCCCAAAGGACGGTGGAAACATATTCGCTTCAAATCACAGAAGCTATCAGGACCCTGTTTTTATTGCACTGCCAACAAGAGTGCCGCTTTCTTATATGGCTAAGGAGGAGCTTTTTCATCAGAATGTGTTCTTCACCCTGCTTATAAAAGCGTTCGGAGCATTCCCTGTTACAAGAGGAAAGGGCGACACTCAGGTCATAGATACATCTATCGAAAAGCTTGAAAAGGGCAGAAACCTTGTTATATTCCCTGAGGGAACACGTTCAAAGGACGGCAAGGTAGGAAAGGGCAAAACAGGCGTTGCATTGGTGGCGGCTGTGGCTCAGGTGCCTGTGGTCCCTGTTGGTATCAATTTCGAGGGCAAGCTCAAATTCAGAAAGCGTGTAGTTGTAAGATTTGGCAAGCCTATAGTGCCTGGCGAGATAGGCGTTACAGCCACCGACCCTCATTCTCTTAGGACTATCAAGAACGAGATAATGAAAAATATCACGGAGTTGGTACATTAAATGTTAACAAAGTGTAAAATTTGCGTTGCAAAGACCGCAGGTTTCTGTTTTGGTGTAGACAGAGCCGTAAAAATAGTGTATAATGAATTAGATAACCGAAATAATGTTGTAACGTTAGGCCCAATCATTCACAATCCAAACGTAGTTTCTGACCTTGAAGCAAAAGGAGTTTACTCCACCGATGTGGATAAGGTCACGAAAGACCAGACAGTTGTTATCAGATCCCACGGTGTTGGACTGGACGTGTATGAAAAGCTTGCAAAGGTAGGTGCGGAAGTAATTGACGCTACCTGTCCCTTTGTGGCAAGGATACACAAGATAGCAGCCGAAAAATCGGGCGAGGGATACGTTATTCTTATCGCAGGTGATGAGGCTCACCCGGAAATAATGGGTATAAGAGGTCATTGCAGCGGAGAGAGTTATGTGTTCAGTTCATGTGACGATTTTGAAAATTTGGTGAAAGAGAAAGATTTTTCGTCAAAAAAGGTTGCAATTCTGGCTCAGACAACGTATAATAAGAATATGTGGAGAAAGTGCGAAGAGCTTTTTGAGAGGTATCTGCCTGAGGCTGTGGTGTATAACACCATATGCAGTGCCACTTCTGAAAGACAGAAGGAGGCGGCGGAGCTTGCGAAGGCTGCCGACATAATGATAATAGTCGGAGGGCTGCACAGCTCCAATACTCACAAGCTTAAAGCCATATGCGATGAATATTGCAAATGTTGGCTTGTGGAGGACGCCGAAGGACTGAGGGCATGTGATATTGACTTATCAGGTGCAAAATTTATCGGGATTTCTGCTGGTGCATCGACGCCGGCTTATATAATCAAGGAGGTACAACAGACCATGAGTGAAATGTTGAACAATGTTGACGAAGAATTTAATTTTGAGGAGGAACTGGAAAAGACTCTGAAAAAAATACATACGGGAATGAAGGTTGAGGGCATTGTCACCGATATCAATAACGGTGAAGTAGCCGTAGATATCGGAACAAAGCACACAGGCTATATTCCTGCATCTGAACTTACAGATGATCCTACTAAGAAGCCAGAGGATATCGTAAAAGTAGGCGACAAGATCGATCTGATCGTTCTTAAGACAAATGACCAGGAGGGTATCGTTACACTTTCTAAGAAGAAGGTTGACGCAGTTCTTGGTTTCCAGAAGATAGTTGAGGCTAAGGAGGCTGACGCTACACTTACAGGTACAGTTACAAACGTTGTTAAGGGCGGTGTACTCGTATCAGCTAACGGTGTTAAGGTATTTATCCCTGCTTCACAGGCAGCTCCAAGAAGAGATTTCGATCTTAACGATCTGCTCAAGCAGTCAGTAAGCTTCAAGATCCTAGAGGTAAACGAGGCTAAGCAGAGAGCAGTTGGTTCTATCCGTGCAGTAGCAAGAGAGGAAAGAGCAGCAGCTCAGGCTAAGTTCTTTGAGACAGCTCAGATCGGTTCTGAGGTAGAGGGTACAGTTAAGTCTATCACAGATTACGGCGTATTCGTAGATCTCGGTGGCGTTGACGGTCTTATCAGAAGAATGGATCTTTCTTGGAACAGGATCAAGCACCCTTCAGACGTTGTTTCTGTTGGCGATAAGATCACTGTTACTATCAAGGATATCGACAGCGAAACAAAGAAGGTTTCATTGACATATAAGAAGGCTTCTGAGAATCCATGGGAGATCTTCAAGGCTAACTATGAGGTAGGTCAGGTAGTTAAGGCTACTGTTGTTTCTATCACAAGCTTTGGTGCTTTTGCACAGATCATTGACGGTATCGACGGCCTTATCCATATCTCTCAGATCGCTAACCAGAGAGTAAACAATGTTGCAGATATCCTTTCTGTAGGTCAGGTAGTTGATTGCCAGATCACAGAGATCGATCTCGACAAGAAGAGGATCAGCCTGTCTATGAGAGCTTTGCTTCCTGCTGATGACGAGGCTTCTGAGGACGCTGAATAAGCAATAAAATTCATGGGGGCGAGTGATCGCCCTCGTTTTTTATTTTCAATGAAATAACGGCAGCTTTGTTCTGTCAAAAAATCCTTAGAAAAAACTAAAGATTTACCGAAAAGACTTAACTTTTTGATTCGTATGTGGTATAATAATATCAGATCAAATAAAGACGAAAGGTTAAATTTATGGATGAAATAAAAAACACGGCAGTGAAAAAACGCAAAAAGAAAAGATCCACTAATCCTGCTGTCAGAGTTCTCAAAATATTAGGCACAGCTTTGCTGTCGATATTCCTGATACTCATTATCACCTGTTCTATATTTGCAACAGTTCTGACTATTTACGTCCTTAACTTTGCAGATACCACAACAACTATCAGCCTTGATAAGACGGAAACAAGCAACATTTCGAGATTTTTGTCTGTCAACCCTGACTATGATGAAGATGATGAGGATTCACAGGAGTATGACCTTTATTATGCTCTGAAAAACAGCAATAAGCACGTTGTATGGGCTGATCTTGAGGATATCCCTCAGTATGTTCAGGACGCTTTTGTGTACACCGAGGACGAGAGATTTTATTCTCATGACGGCGTTGACTTCAAGAGAACGTTCGCTTCATTTGTCAATGTATTCATTCCGATATACGGCGGCAGACAGATAGGTGGTTCGACTATCACTCAGCAGACTATCAAGAATATTACGGGTGATGACTCCAGAGATTCTATCCATGGTATCGAGCGTAAGATACGAGAGATCTTCCGTTCTATCAACGTGGAAAAGACCTACACAAAGGAAGATATCCTCCAGAGCTATCTTAACCTTGTGCCACTGACAACTCAGGAGTATGATATCATCGGAGTTCAGGCTGCTGCAAACTTCTATTTTGGCAAGGACGTAAAGGATCTTAACCTTGCTGAGGCAGCTTCACTTGCGGGTATGACAAGCTGGCCTGCTGCAAACAACCCATATGATAATATGAAAAACAACAAGCTCAGACAGAAGTATACGCTGGATCATATGCTCGATAACGGTGCAATTTCTGAGCAGGAATATAACGAAGCCCTCAACTATGAGCTAAAAATAACAGGCGACATCACCTACACAAGCTCAACTATCTATGAGGACGAAACAAAAGATCAGGGTCCGACATCTTATTTCATGGACGCTGCTATCAATCAAACTATACAGATAATCGCTGACTATTATGGCATTTCATGGGAGGACGCTTCTGCAAGACTTTATGACGGTGGATTTACTGCATATACCACTGTTGACAGAAGTATGCAGAAGAAGGTGGAAAAGGAAATGCAGAAGCAAAGTAATTTCACCACCTATGAAATGAACAAAAAGGACGATACTCTGTGGTCAGGCTTTATTGCTATGGACTACCAGGGCAATGTTAAGGCTATCGTTGGCGGACGTGATAAGAAAAAGGAGTCGAGAGTTTATAATATTGCTACTGATGCCAAACGTTCACCAGGTTCTTGTATCAAGCCTATTGCGTCATACGCTCCTGCATTGGATCAGGATCTTATGACATGGTCAACCCTGTTTAGTGATGAGCCTATCACTATTAAGGTAAAGGGCAAGGACAAAAAGTGGCCTGTAAACTATTCTGAAACAGGCGACAGTGCAAACTGGTCTTATCAGCAGCTTACAACTGTAGAAATGCTCACAAGGTCGCTGAACACTCTTCCTGCACAGCTTATCAAAAAAATGACACCTGCTTATTCCTATAACTTCCTTAAGGAAAAGCTTGACATTACTACGCTTGCAGACTCCGACGCTGACTATTCACCAGTAACTGTCGGCGGTCTTACAAATGGTACTAAGCTTGAGGAGCTTGTAGGCGCTTATATGATATTCGGCAATGGCGGTAAGAAGTATGACGTTACCTACGTTTCAAAGGTAGAGGACGCTGACGGAAACGCTATCTATGAAAAGAGCGACGGATACAAGCAGGCTATCAGCGAGTCTACCGCTTACGTTATGAACAGAATGATGCAGAATGTTATAACTCAGCAGGACGGTACCGGTAGATATGCTAAGCTAAACAATACTGACCTTGTCGGTAAGACAGGTACTTCATCTGACTGGTTTGACCTCTCATTTGTAGGCTGTACTCCTGACTACGTTTCAGGTATCTGGATAGGTTATGAAAACCCTGCCACTATCCCTACGAACGAGTATCAGAATATCGGTGCGATTTGGAAGAACGTTTTTGGTGATATCGCTGAGAATGAGAAGCATAAGTCCTTTGACAAGACTTTCAAAATGCCTGATACAGTTGAAAAGCTCACCTACTGCACAAAGACAGGTAAGCTTGCGTCAAATTCATGCTATAGCACGGCAACTGGATATTACAAGAAGTCCAACGAGCCTGAGTATTGTAGCGGAAATCATTAAAATTAAAGCCTCCATAACTCTATGGAGGCTTTTTTGAAAGGAAATCATTATGGAAAATAAACTGCGAATGTGCGTTCCATGCCATTTTGGGCTTGAAAGCGTGCTTGCATATGAGATAAAAAAGATAGGCGGTGAAAATCTTACCACAACTGACGGCAAGATAAGCTTTGAAGGTGGCTTTGACGTGCTTGCAAAGGCAAATCTTTGGATTGCCACAGGAGAGCGTGTACTTATCGAGCTTGGCAGCTTTAGAGCAGAAAGCTTTGAACAGCTTTTTGACGGCGTTATGAATCTTCCAATGGAGAACTTTATCGGCAGGGAGGACGCTTTCCCTGTTAAGGGTCATGCCCTTAATTCAAAGCTTCATTCTATCCCTGATTGTCAGAAGATAATCAAAAAAGCCTGCGTTAAAAGACTTGAAAAAGCCTATGGCATAAGCTATTTTGAGGAAACTGCGGCGAAACATCAGATACAGTTTGGTATCCATAAGGACATTGCGACTATCTATCTTGATACATCAGGTGTAGGACTTCACAAGCGTGGATACAGAAGAAATTCCAACGACGCACCTATCAAGGAAACACTTGCCGCAGGTATAGTTGACCTTGCAAGAGTTCGTGCGGACTCAGTTGTGGTGGATCCTATGTGTGGTTCAGGTACATTTCTTATTGAGTCGGCATACAAGGCACTGAAAGTTGCACCTGGTCTGAGAAGAAATTTTGCGGCAGAGCAGTGGTCACAGATACCTGAAACAGCGTGGCGCAATGCAAGAGCCGAGGCCATGGACGCTATCGACAGGCAGGGTGCATTCAAGGCGTTTGGCTTTGATGTTGATGATATAGCGGTTGAGCTTACAAGAAACAACGCTAAAAAGGCAGGAGTAGGCTCAAAGCTTACAGTAAAACAGCAGGATATCTCAAAATACAGCCAGATAGAGGGTTCGATAACAATTGTCAATCCCCCATATGGCGAGCGTATGCTGGAAATAAAGGAAGCCGAGGAGCTTTATAAGAAAATGGGACAAAGACTTTGCCCGTCAAAGGAGAACCCATGTTATATAATCTCCCCACATGAGGAGTTTGAGGTGTTTTTCGGCAAAAAGGCTGACAAAAAGCGCAAGCTTTACAACGGCATGATAAAATGTAATCTGTATATGTATTTCAAGTGAGGTGCGTTGTGGGTTTGAAATTATCAGAACTTGACGGAATCGTATTCGATATGGACGGCGTTATTTTCGACAGCGAAGTAATAGGTCTTGAAAGCTGGGAGCGCCTTGGAAAGAAATATGGTCTGACCAACGTTCACGAAAATGCTATGAAGTGCATTGGCAGAAGCACTGTTGATACAATGGCTATCCTAGAAGCCGCATATGGTGACAAAGTGTCAATACCCGAACTTTATGACGAAGCAAAAGCCATTTGTGCAGATATTATCGCTGAGCGTGGTTTGCCTCTGAAAAGCGGAGCAAGGGAGTTGCTTTCTTATCTTAAAGAGCGTGATATAAAGGTAGGACTTGCTTCATCAACGTCTTACAAAGGGGTTATCAAAAATCTAAAGGGAGCAGGTCTGCTTGATTATTTCCATGTGATTATTGGCGGAGATATGATAAAACATTCAAAGCCACAGCCTGAGATATATTTACTTGCCTGTGAGAAACTGGGAGTAACGCCTGAGAAAACTGTTGCTGTAGAGGACTCTTACAATGGCATAAAGGCGGCTTACAATGCGAAGATGATACCAATAATGGTGCCGGATCTTATTGCACCGACAGATGAGATATTGTCAATGGTGTACAAGAAAATGGACAGTTTGGACGCTGTGCTTGAATATTTTAAAGCATAAACAAAACCCCTCGGCTTATCACCGAGGGGCTTTGTTTTAAGTGTGATGAAATAAATGCAATGTACTCGTTGACGCAGTATAATAAAACATGACAAGTTACAATCAAAAGCCCATAAAAAAAGTCCCTCGGCTCATCACCGAGGGATTTTCATTTATGTCAGAAAGACTACTTTGTCATTGCTGCAACTTCGTCAGCGAAGTTCTCTTCCTTCTTCTCTACGCCTTCGCCTCTCTCGAAACGAACGTACTCAACAACGTCGATCTTGCCGCCAAGCTTCTTAGCTACAGACTCAACGTACTTGCCAACAGATACCTTATCATCCTTAACGAATGCCTGCTCAAGGAGGCAGTTCTCAGAATAGTATTTGCCGATCTTACCGTCGATGATCTTGTGCTTAACCTGCTCAGGCTTGTTAGCCATCTTAGGATCCTCAGCCATCTGAGCCAGCATGATCTCTCTCTCCTTGTCAAGAGCGTCAGCAGGAACAGCCTCTCTGTTCAGGTATGCAGGATTCATAGCTGCAACCTGAAGTGCACAGTCCTTACCAGCAGCAAGGAGCTCAGCATTGTCAGCTGCAATGTCAGAATCAAGCTTTACCATAACGCCGATGCTGCCTGCACCGTGAACGTAAGGAACAAGAATGCCTTCCATTCTCTTGAATCTTCTGATTACCATGTTCTCTCTGATCTTGATGAACAGATCCTGAAGTGTCTCTTCAACTGTCTTGTCACCACCGCTGATCTTTGTTGCCTTAAGTGCGTCAACGTCAGCAGGGTTTGTCTCGATTACTGTATCAGCAACTGCTGCAACGAAAGCCTTGAACTCATCATTGTTAGCAGCAAAGTCTGTTTCGATGTTTACTTCAAGAACGCAGCCTACGTTGCCCTTAACTACAGCTGTGCAGATACCCTCTGCTGCAACTCTGCCGCTCTTCTTAGCCTGTGTAGCAAGTCCCTTTTCACGGAGAAGTGTTACTGCCTTTTCCATATCGCCGTCAGCTTCTACAAGAGCCTTCTTGCAGTCCATCATGCCAACGCCTGTTGCTGTCATAAGTTCTTTGATCTCTGCTACGGATACCTTACCCATTATTATTCCTCCTAGTGTTTTATATCGAAATAGGCAGACAAATATACTATAAATGCCTGCCTGAAATTTCAGCTCTTATTCAGCAGCCTCGTCAGCTTCTTCCACCTTATCTGCCTCTTCAGCGGACTCAGCGTCCTCACCCTGTCTGCCTTCGATTATAGCGTTAGCCATGCAACCAGCGATAAGCTTAACTGCTCTGATAGCGTCATCGTTACCTGGGATAACATAATCAACATCGTCAGGATCGCAGTTTGTGTCAACGATAGCTACTACAGGTATGCCAAGCTTCTTAGCCTCTGCTACAGCGATCTTTTCCTTTCTTGGGTCAACAACGAAAAGTGCGCCTGGAAGCTTCTTCATGTTTTTGATACCGCCCATGAACTTTTCAAGCTTTTCTATCTCAAGCTTCAGCTTAACAACTTCCTTCTTAGGGAGAAGGTCGAATGTGCCGTCCTCTTCCATTGTATGGAGCTGCTCAAGTCTCTTGATTCTCTGCTGGATCGTCTTGTAGTTTGTCATCATACCGCCGAGCCATCTTGCATTTACATAATGTGCATTAGCTCTCAGTGCCTCTTCCTTGATAGAATCTCCAGCCTGCTTCTTTGTACCTACGAAAAGTACCTCTTCGCCATTAGCTGAGATGTCACGGATAAACATATAAGCTTCTTCAAGCTTCTTAACGGTCTTCTGAAGATCGATGATGTAAATTCCGTTTCTTTCTGTGAAAATGTATGGAGCCATTTTAGGGTTCCATCTTCTTGTCTGGTGACCAAAGTGTACACCAGCTTCAAGAAGCTGCTTCATTGATACTACTCCCATTGTAGTAACCTCCTGTTTGGTTTTAGATTTCTGCTTTTGCAGATGTTTTTATCCTCCGGACGGCTTTACTTGCTTTCACCTGTCTTACGGCAGGACCAACGGCAAAAACCTGTCCGTGCGAATTGCTTTAATATTATATCATATTTTCTATTTCATTTCAAGAGCTTTCGACAATTTATTTTAACAAATTTTCGATTTTTACAGTTCTGCTCTTTGTGCATACTGCACTATCGTTGAATTTTACAAGTATGGTATCTTCGCCGATAAGCTCGATATCCGAGCATTTTATGATAATATCCTCATCTCTGCCCATGATACCGAAAGCCCTTGGTTTGCCATAGACGATCAGTGAAACTATATTCGCTCCCTGAGTATCCATTTCTATATCATCAACATAGCCTATTTTCAGTCCTGTTCGCATATTGACGACCTCTTTATTTCGTAAGCTTGAAAAACTACATATCATGAAACCTTCCCCTTTCAAAAAAAGTGCATACCCTTTATAATAGGTATGCACTTTGGGGATCGTCCTATGTATGATCGTTTTTGTTTTTGTAATACATCTCCAACTGATCGTTATACAAATGCTTTATATATAAAGCTATGGTGTTTATGTACATTGCATTTGTAGGTTTTGTTCCGTTAGCAAGGCAACTTTCAAAAAGCATTTGCTTATCCACAGGCTTCATTTTTTCCCAGCCTGAAACTATAGCACTTCTTGTTGAGCGTTCAATAGCTGCAGTATTTTTTCCGTATTGTTTTTCAATGTCCTTATAAAGTTCGCCTATTTGTACTTTATTACCGTTATATTTGAATATAATAAGGAATATCATGTAGTAGATATGGTCATATCCTGAATGCTTGCGGTTTATGCCCGTTGATGTTATGATCCTGTGTATCTCCTTTGAAATATTCTGTTTAAGGATATCAGGATCGACAGGTATCCTTTTTAGCTTGTCAAGCATATAGTGGCATACGTTCTTAGCGTTGTATGGCATAAGTATGTGCAGAATATCATCATAATCGAGAAGAATACGGATCGTTTCTGTGTCATCATAAGTGTAGATGTTATATATTATTGGATGAATGTCATCTTCGTGAAGTATCTCACGAAAATGCAGAAGCTTTTTATATCCCAGCTTACAGCAGTCAATAACGATAACGTCAGGAGTATATTTTACAGCACCTATCTCAAGCTCTATTTCAGTATCACCGCATATATGGACCTTTGTACCATTGCGTTTCAGTTCCTCGGTCAACAGTTTATGCTGGCCGTCATATGACTCGGAAATAAGGACCGAATAATCAGTCAGCATACACTTCAACTCCCTTATGACGATTTAACATAACAACTCATATATATATTATATCAAATTTTTTGACTACAAGCAACTTTAATGGTATATTATTAATCAAATTGTTTCAAAAACGTGACCTTAATGTAATTGTATATAACAAAAATATTCATAAATGTCGATTTAACGTATTGCGACAGACGTTAGATACTTTTCTTGATGTGTTCCAATGCACCTTTTTCAAGCCGTGATACCTGTGCCTGAGAGATGCCAATATTTTTTGCTACCTCCACCTGAGTTTGTCCTTTGAAAAAGCGCAGGAAGAGTATATTACGTTCACGAGGCTGAAGCTCGCTCATGGCTTGCTTCAATGAAAGCTCTTCCAGCCAGCTTTTATCGTCGCAGTTGTCGCTCACCTGATCCAACACATAAAGAGCGTCGCCGTTGTCAGAATACACAGGCTCATAGAGTGAAACCGGGTCGGTTATGGCTTCAAGGGCAATGACCACCTGACTAGGCTTTTCGGTGATAGTGTCTGCTATCTGCTCAACAGTAGGCTCTTTCTGGTTTTCACATATGAGCTGTTCTTTCGCCTGCATTGCTTTATAAGCAAGGTCACGGAGAGAACGGCTCACCCTCATGGGTTGAAAATCACGAAGAAATCTTCTAAGCTCACCTGCTATCATAGGCACAGCGTAGGTAGAAAACTTCACATCAAGAGAGGTATCGAAATTATCTATCGCCTTGATAAGCCCCACAACACCCACTTGAAAAAGATCGTCAGGGGAGTCGCTTCGGCTCACAAACTTCTGCAAAACGCTCAGCACGAGCCTGAGATTGCCGTTTATAAGTTCCTCACGGGCTTTCTTGTCACCTGAATGGGCTTTTTTCAAAAGCTCCAGCTTTTCCGATTCTTTCAGCGTTTTCAGCTCATTGGTGTTCACTCCGCTTATCTCAACTTTATTGTACTGCATCGCACGCTCCTGTTAAAAAGCAGCATTTTATGCTGCCGTGATAATATAATTATTACCTTTCGATCAGGAACTATACAGATATTTTTCAGGAAAATCTGACCATAAAAAATGCAGAGCCGTGTGACTCTGCATTAGTTCTATTCTTTTCTGTCGCTCTTGCGCTGATAGTAGACCGCTAGTATCGCTGTTATTATGGCTGATATGCAAAATGCCAGCAGAAGCTTGTTGGATATTTTTCTGTTTATGAAATTCATTGTAGGGTTGAGTATATCCAATATCCAGAATACAATGAACATTCCCGCAAGTATTATCGTGATATGTGGGAGAATTTTGCTTAGTCTTTTCATTTTTATCCTCCTATATAGATAATGTCGCTGAGGTCACGTCCACCGCCGTCAGGAGCGTTCACAATGCTGTTGTTGAAGTACATCATAGCGGACTTTCCACCGTCAAGATTGAACGCAGACATACAGCCCTCATCGCTCATGATAGCCGCAAGCTCGCTGAGAGTTGCGCCCTTTGAGTAGCCTTCGTTTCTGCCGTCAACTGTCACGAAAATATAGTGGCCTGCCGACACACAGCCGATAGCTGAACGTGGATTTGCACTGTTGAGATATTTTGTTGTGTTGAACGTTTCAAGAACGTTGCCACTTCCGTCAAGAAGTGCAGGACCAAAGTTCCAAGCCTGCCATGCACCTTTTGCTATAACAGCGTCGCTGTCATATTCAGACGGGGAGTAGGTCTGCATTGTACCGTCTGTGAACAGCACGCACACGTCTGCGTCGTTGACATCATCACGGTATTTTATACCGTTTCTTATAACGATACTGCGTTCTGAATTACCATAGAAATCACCGTTTATGGCGAAAAGAGCGTTGTTTTCCACCGCCATACTGAATACTGAGTCCTTGATGTTCTTGCCGAATTCTCCGTCTGCAAAGGCGGCTTTTATCTCGCTTGCGCTTGTGACATAAACATCAGCCACAAAATAGGTTATCTTGTTGCTGCCCTCGCCGATAGATTTTTTGTATACTGTCACCTGAGCATTGTCAGTTGAAGCTGAGCCAAGCTCCTCAGAGGTTATGGCACCATTTGTTATACTGCTTATAGCGTTTTGGTCTGAACGATAGTCGGCAGTGTCCTGATTGCCCCAGTTTCTGCGGTTCGTCTGTTCGGTACGCAGTGTGGTTGTAGCCTTTTCTGCCTGTGGAGCTGTTGTGGTAACTGCAGGCTCGCTATCGTCCTGTGCTGTGCCTTCTTTCTGCGAGTTGTCAGCCGCATTTGGCAGGGTGAAGCTTCCCTCTGCGGAGCTGTCAACTGTTGCGATCACTTCTCCCTTTACTCCTGAACTTTGCGGCATAACATAGTCAAAAAGCATGAACACGCCTATCGCTGCCGCTGTAAGCACGACGTCCGTTATGATCATTGCCCAGACAGGCATTGGCTTTTTTGTCTTATTCGTCAATTTTTCTTTCCCTCTTTCTGAAAACGAAACTTTTTTGCGCTGCCCAGCTTATAAAGAAAAGCAGCACTTCTATAAGTATTTTGCTGATATATTTGTTGTGTATGAGATATTTCACACATAGCTCTAGCATTATTGTGTTTGCAGCTAGTATTAATGCGGCAAGCAGAAAGTATTTTGCGGCTGTCTTTGCTATGCCTTCCTTATTTTTAAAGACGAATTTTTTGTTCATGGAAAAGTTGAAAATGGAGCTTATCACTCTTGCGCATATGTTAGAAAACGCTACGCTCCCGCTTATCATTGCGAAAATGCTGTAGAAAATATAGTCCACGCAGAAGCTAAGAAGTGATGAGCAGGAGAATTTCAGTATATCCTTGTATATCCTCCATGAGTCTTTGATAGGATTAAAATGTGAGGACTCGTTTTTGCCAAGGTAAACTGTTTCGATAGGCACTTCATAGAATCTTATGCCTTCTCTTGCACATTCAAGCAGCATATTCATCTCAAACTCATATCTGTCACCGTTTACCGACAGCATAAAAGGTATGAGCTTTGAGGAAAAGCCACGCAAGCCCGTCTGCGTGTCGCTTACCTTTACTCCTGCGGCAAATGAGAAAACGAATTTTGTGATGTTGTTGCCGAATTTGCTTCGCAGTGGTATCTTTCCCGAAAATCTGCGACAACCCATAATAAGCTTGTCAGGGGAGCTTTTCAGGGCTTCCGACACCCTTATTATATCCTCCACCTTGTGCTGTCCGTCTGCGTCTGCAATGACGATGCCCACAGTGTCGGCTTCATGTTCTTTTATGTATTCAAGTGCGGTTTTTATGCCACGCCCCTTGCCTTTGTTTACCTCATGGGTGAGAACTATGGCTTTTTTTGCGGCTTCGGCAAAAATCGGCAGCTTATCCTTGCCGCTGCCGTCATTAATGACAATTATATGAAAATCGGTCAATGAAGATATATCGTCAATAACAGCCAGCATTTTTTCATCAGGCTCATAAGCGGGTATCACCGCATAAAATCTATCTATCGCCAAGATATCTTCTCCTTTCATTTATCGTATGGTCTAAGTATATCACATATGCTTTAAAAATACAATAAAACTTCTGAAGAATTTATACATAGTTTATCTGTCGAAATTTTGCGAAAATGAAATTGTGTCAGTATTATTGACAAAATAATAAAAATGTCGTATAATAAAAGATACAATAAAAAATGTACAAATTAATTCAGCAAACGGAGGATTTGATTTCATGGAATATAGAGTTCTTGAAACACGTTCAGCCGATATTCTCACTAAGTACTACAGTAACGAGATAGACAGCTTTCTTAATGCCTGCCATGAAGACATTCTGTGGATAGGTCCTGCTGAGAAGCATGTGATACGCACCAGAGAGGCGCTTGTTGATGCTTTTTCGCAAGAAGAACACAAGCTTGAATTTGTGCTCAGCGACCTAAAGGTGTTTTCCATAGGTCTTACGGAATGTTCCTGCGAGGTCATAATGTTTTTCATTTTGGATACGATTTGGCCTGACAGCAGTGTTGGGAGAGCAGATCAAAGGATACAGTTTTCATGGGTAAGTGAGAACGGCGAGGAAAAAATAAAGCTTTGTCACATTTCCAATGCCATTAAATATGATGAACGTGACAGGATATATCCTGTACATTATGAAGAAATATACAAGAAAAATGTCTGTTCAGGTGAAAGGCGTACAAAGAGAGTGATAGTAAATGGCGTAGACAGGGCGCTTGTTTTTCTTGATAGGTCATGGATAGCTTATGTGGAAAGCAGTGGCAGTCACTGCGTCATATATACCATTGACGGCTCTTTTGAATCAGTGCAGAGCCTTAAGGTATTTGAAAGACGATATAGGGATATGTTTGTGCGCTGTCATGAAAATTATCTTGTAAATCCTGAATATGTAAGCCGCATAAGCCGTTACAGAATAGAACTTACATATGGCAAGGTGATCCCTATTTCTGAGAAGAATTATACTGCTGTGAAAACAAAATTATCCCATATAACATAAAAACTGGTGAACATTTTGCGCGTTCGCCAGTCTTTTAATCAGCATATTTTTTCTAAATTTCGCCGTATGGATTTTATTATCCGCTTTTCAAGTCTTGATATGTAGGATTGGGATATACCGACTTCATCAGCGACCTGCTTCTGGGTCATTTCTTTTTTTCCTGAGAGCCCGAATCGCATTTTCATTATCTGCTTTTCACGAGGGCAGAGCTTTTCGATCTCCTCCAGAAGAAGCTGTTTCTCAACTTCGCTTTCTATGCCCTTGTTCACGGTGTCGTCATCGGTGCCTAGAATATCGGATAAAAGCAGTTCGTTGCCGTCCCAGTCAACATTCAGCGGTTCGTCTATGGATATTTCATTTTTATACTGATTTGATTTTCTCAGAAACATAAGTATCTCGTTTTCTATGCACCGTGAAGCATAGGTCGCGAGCTTGATGTTTTTATCAGGACAGAAGGTGTTCACCGCCTTGATAAGCCCTATAGAGCCTATTGAGATAAGATCCTCTATGCCTGTGCCTGTTGACTCAAACTTCTTTGCTATATATACCACAAGCCTGAGATTATGCACGATAAGCAGTTCCCGGGCTTTTTTCGGGTCTGTTTCAAGAAGCTCAAAGGCTTTTTTCTCTTCCTCTTTGTTTAGGGGCGGCGGTAACGAATCTGCACCATTTAGGTAATCTATAGTTTCGGGGTCGTCTGAAAACAAACGGCTCAAAAATCTGTTCAGCCCTAGAGCGAGTGTTTTAAGTGTGGTCATTTGTATTCCTCCTGTATTATCCCAGCAATGCGGGGTTGAATATAGCCCGTGATTTTCCGTTCAGCGAGGGCTTTATGCCCACATAACACCTGACGTTGTGTACACGGTCTTTATCGTCGATTATCTTTACGCTCCCTGCGGCGGTTATGTGGATAATTCCCTCACCGCTGACAGTAGAGCAGGGGATAAGCCTGAAACCGCTTAGAGGGTCAGGCTCGTCACGGTCAAGGTCGTAGTGATAGAAAAGCCTGTCACAGCAGAAAACCACCACTGGCGTTCCTGTGAAGCTGTCACAAAGCCTGTTCCCACTGTCGCAAATGGCAGGGACTTTCACTATACAGCCACCATTTTCGTATATGGCTTCGTATTTTGCGACCCTGTTGAAACACCTGCGTGTGATGTTCTCATAAAGACAGAGCAGACCATATGCTATACCGCAGGCAAGGGCAAGCTTAAATAGGGAGATGTCAAAATACACAGTGAGGTTTCTGAAAAAAATCACCTTGCTCCCTGATATCTGCCAAAGGGTCACCACTATACCCGTGAAAACTGCGTCCACTGCACAGTATATGATAAAGTATCGCAGAAGCTGCCAAGGGCCTTTACACCCAAAGGCTATAAGCACTGTGAATACCACACTGACAAGCTTTATCACCACAATAAGAACTGCAGTGAAATATCCTCTGCTGTCTATAGCCATAACAAGCGACGAAAGTCCTCCCACCGAGCAAGCTGTCAACAGCCGCAGCGGACTTATGACCTTGTGACATATCCTGCCTGCCGCTTCCAGCATGATAAGCGTCATAATGGCGTTTGTCACAAGGAGTATATCTATGTAAATTTTCATGACGTTCCTCCCTTTGATATTATGATAGCACTGCTTGAATGGAAAAATTGTCGCAATGGGGACAAAAAAGATCCGCCTTCCCCAAATGGGAAAGCGGATATGCTTATTTGATATGAAATTAGTCAGCAAAGAAAACTGAGAAAGCCTTATATGCCATATAAGTGTCTATCTTCGAGGTTATCTCAAATGGTGCGTGCATTGAAAGCACTGGTACGCCAACGTCGATAACGTTCATGTCAAGGTTTGCGATATACTGTGCGACAGTTCCTCCACCGCCGCCGTCTACCTTGCCAAGCTCGCCTGTCTGCCAAACGATGTTGTGTTCGTCAAAGAGCTTTCTTACTCTGCCCACAAACTCAGCAGAAGCATCGGAAGTGCCTGACTTGCCTCTTGCGCCTGTGAATTTTGTGGCAACAACGCCGTAGTTTATCTGTGATGAGTTTCTTATCTCGAACGGCTCTGAGAATGTTGGGTCATATGCCGCATTTACGTCTGCTGAAAGGCACTCGGAAGCAGAGATAACGTTTCTGCCCTCAAGTCCGTATACCTTTGCAAGATCAGCAATGAAGTATGGCAGATATGAGCTGTTAAGTCCTGTGTTGCCGTCGCTTCCTGTTTCTTCCTTGTCTGTGAGTATGGTCATGCAGGTCTTTTTAGGGTCTTTGCATTTGAGGATAGCCTGCAAAGCTGTGTATGCACAAACTCTGTCGTCCTGACCATAAGAGCCTACCATGCTTCTGTCAAAGCCAACGTCTTGTGCCTTGAATGCAGGAACAGCTTCAAGTTCTGCGGAAACGAAATCGTCCTCTACGATGCCGTATTTCTCGTTAAGGATAGCCATTATGTTGAGTTTTACCTTGTTTGAAACAGCGTCATCTCTGAATGGTCTGGAGCCTATGAGCAGATTAAGCTCTTCGCCCTTGATGAGCTGTGGAGCAGGTCTTTTCATCTGAGCGTCTGCAAGGTGCGGTAGGATATCAGTTACGCAGAAAACAGGGTCGTCCTTGTCCTCGCCGATATTTACTGTAACGCTTTCGCCGTCAGCCTTTATAACAACGCCATGAAGCGACATTGGAACAGTTGTCCACTGATATTTTTTAATGCCGCCGTAATAGTGTGTTTTGAACAGGCAAAGTTCCTTGTCCTCGTAAAGTGGGTTCTGCTTAAGGTCAAGTCGTGGCGAGTCGATATGAGCGGCAGCAAGTCTGATACCCTTGTCAAGACCGTCCTTGCCCATAACTGTAAGTATGATAGCCTTTCCTCTGTTTACAAAATAGAATTTGTCGCCGGCGTCATACTTCTTGCCCTTTTCATAAGGCTTGAAGCCTGCTTTTTCAGCCTGAGCCACTGCCTCGATAACAGCCTCACGCTCTGTCTTTGCAGTGTTCAGAAAGCTTTTATAGCCCTCGCAGAACTTGTCTGCCTTTTTGAGTTTTTCTTCGCTAAGGCGAAGTCCACCGTTTTTCTTATCCGAAAGAAGCTTTTCTGCAAGCTTTTCGCCCTCGGACTTTTCTTTCTTCTTGTTATCCATTGTAAAGTCCTCCTTTTAATGTATTCTTATTGAAACTGCGTTACAACGGGCGGACACTGTTCGCCCCTGCGCATGGTTTTGCTTAACTGTTTTCTGTAATATCCCCATGACTGTTGAGTATATCCTTATAATTGTCATAGGCTTTGCGTATCTTGCGCACATAGTTTGAAGTCTGGTCATTTTCGTCAGGTATGTCGCTGACTTTGAAATTGTCAGGGTCAACAGTGCCGTTTTCTATCCAACTGTCAACAAGATTCATTCCGCAGTGATATGCCGCCGCTGTCAGCTCTACAGAGCCGTCATACTTTTCCATAAGATAGCTGAGATAATATGTGCCGTATTGGATATTAAGTTCAGGGTCGAACATATCGTCATAGGTGTTGTCACGCTGATCGTCAAGGCGATATTTTATCCAATCGTATGCGTCCTCCATAAGCTGCATAAGACCTCTGGCACCCACTGATGAAACAGCGTCCTTATTAAAGCCGCTTTCCACTTTTATTACAGAGAACACAAGCACAGGGTCGCACTTGTACTTGGTGCTGTATCTTATTACATACTCCTCATAATCTGTAGGATATGAAAAAGAGTTCGGAATATCCTTTGCCTTGTTGATTATCTGCTCGTGATAAAGATATGTGAGCCAGCCTATACCGCACAGCAGAAGTATGACTGCTATGAGTACGGGACCTTTTTTTATGTGCCTTTTCTTTTTACGCCTGCTGTTTTTTCCATTAGCCGCCATTATATCTTTCCTTTATTGTTTCTATGACCTCACAGGTCTTTTGGAATGTGTCATTCACAGAGCCGTTGTTTTCAATGACGAAATCGCTGTGAGCCTTGAAAAATTCCATAGTATGTTGAGAAGAAAAACGCTTTTTTGCAAGCTCCGCCGAAATGCCGTCCCTTTTGGTTATCCTTTCAAGCCTTATGCCAAAGTCTGCCACAACGCTTACGATAACACTGCAAAGCTTATCCGCACCTGCTTCAAAAAGGGTCGGTGCGTCAAGAAGAACAAACTCGCTCTCTGCGGAGCTTATCTTTTCCTCGATAAGCTTGTTTATAAAAGGGTATATGGTATCATTGAGCATTTGAAGCTTATTCTTATCTGAAAAAACTATCTCCCCGAGCTTCTGTCTGTCAAGAGAATAGTTCTCGTCAAAGCAGCTTGGGAAAAGCTTTGCAAGCTCTTTACAGCATTCGCTATCAGCGTTTGTGACTTCTCTTGCGACTATATCGCAGTTTATTATCTCAAAGCCATTTTCTCTGAAAGCGTCCGATATAGTTGTCTTGCCTGCACCGCTTTGACCTGTAAGCCCTACTACTGTTTTTTTCACAGTTTCACCACCTGAAAGCCTGCGGCTCTTAAAAGTCGGTTATACACTGCAAGCCCCACGCCGTCTTTGTTAGGACAGCGTGCATAGACTTTCTTTGCACCTATATCGTCAAGTTCTCTGAGAACGTCAAAAAGCTCTTTTGCCTGTTCCTCGTCATTTGCGCCATAGCAGATGTGGGGTATATCAAGCCCCTCGCAATCGTTGTCAGTGAACACCATAAGAGTGGTGTCATTGTCAGCGTGAGTTTTCACATATTCTCTGAAAGCTTCAAGGCTGCTGTCAATGATAGTCACATCAGCCTTTGGGGCATAGTGCTTGTATTTCATACCAGGAGAGCGAACTTTTACGTTCTCGCCCAGCTTTTCCAAAACGCCCTTGTCGATAAGAACGTTCGGGGTGATCTCCATAAGATCCTCGGCTGAGATAAATCCCGGTCTGAGAAGTCTTATTCCGTCCTCGCCTTCAAAGCTTATAACAGTTGATTCAACGCCCACTCCGCAAGCTCCGCCGTCTATTATGGCAGGTATCCTGCCGTGCATATCGTTAAGGACGTGCTGTGCTGTTGTAGGCGACGGGCTTCCTGAAAGGTTTGCCGATGGTGCGGCGATAGGGAAGCCGCAGGCTGAGATAAGCGCTCTTGCCACCTTATGTGACGGCATTCTTATGCCCACTGTGTCAAGTCCTCCGCTCGTTACCATTGGTATCTTTTCAGACTTTGGCATTATCATGGTGAGAGGTCCTGCCCAAAATTTTTCTGCGCACTTTACAGCAAGGGGCGGTATCTTATCCACAAGTCCCTCGAGCTGAGAAATGTCAGATATATGCACTATTAGAGGGTTGTCGGCAGGTCTGCCCTTTGCGGCGAATATTTTTCTTACAGCCCCTTCGTCAAAAGCGTTCGCCGCAAGACCATATACAGTTTCCGTCGGCATACCAACGACTTCACCCTGTGAGAGCAGCTTTGCGGCATATGCTATGCTGTCCTCGTCAGTGCCCAGTATTTTTGTGTCAAACATTTTTATTCTTCTTCCTGACTTGCAAGCTTGGCAGCCTGATCGGCTGTTGCAAGTGCGTCGATTATTTCATCAAGTGCGCCGTTAAGCACCTGTTCAAGTCTGTAGATAGTAAGACCGATTCTGTGGTCGGAAATTCTTCCCTCAGGATAGTTGTAAGTTCTTATTCTTTCGGAACGGTCACCTGTTCCCACCTGTGAACGTCTGTTGTCTGCGATCTCCTTATTCTGAGCCTGAACTTTCTGATCAAGAAGTCTTGAACGGAGAACTTTCAGAGCCTTTTCCTTGTTCTTGAACTGTGAACGCTCGTCCTGACACTCAACTACCATGCCTGTAGGCAGGTGAGTTATTCTGATAGCGGAAGATGTCTTGTTGATGTGCTGTCCGCCTGCGCCTGAAGAACGGAAAACGTCTATTTTCAGATCTTTTTCTTCGTTAAGGTCAAGCTCTACTTCATCAGCCTCCGGAAGTACAGCAACTGTAACAGTAGATGTGTGAACTCTGCCCTGTGACTCTGTTTCAGGTACACGCTGAACTCTGTGTACTCCGCTTTCGTATTTAAGTCTTGAATAAGCTCCCTCGCCTGACACGCTGAAAGTTATTTCCTTATAGCCGCCAAGCTCTGTTTCGTTGGCGTTCATGACTTCTATAGTCCAGCCCTTTGAAGCGGCATACATTGAATACATTCTATAAAGAGAGCCTGCAAACAGTGCAGCTTCCTCACCGCCTGCTCCGCCTCTTATCTCTATGATAACGTTACGCTCATCGTTAGGGTCTTTCGGCAGCAGGAGAAGCTTAAGCTCTTCTTCAAGCTTAGCCATATCTTCCTTGGACTCCTCGAGCTGCATCTGCACCATTTCCTTGAAGTCCTTATCCATTCCGCCTGCGTCAAGAAGCTCAAGAGCCTCGTCATTGGCAGCCTTTGCCTTCTTGTATTCGCCGAACTTTTCAACTATCGGCGTAAGTGTCTTGTATTCTTTCATAAGGCTCGTATACAGTGAAGTGTTGTTTACAGTTTCAGGCTGCATGAGCTTTTCGTTTATTTCATTGAATTTATCTTCGAGTGCTTTGAGTTTTTCAAACATAGTTATATTCTCCTGTCATTTTTATTTCATATCATACATTTGTTATATATCATAAATTGCGAGAATAGCTATGATTCAGCCTCTCTGATAATAGTTTTTACGTTCTTTTCGGCTTTGCTGCGTACTATCATGAACTCTCGTCCGCAGCCCTCGCAGCGCAGCTTGAAATCCATGCCTGAGCGCAGAACTATCATTCTGTTACTGCCGCAGGGGTGACTTTTCTTCATTACAAGAATATCGCCTTTTACAATATCCATTTTGCACCACTTTCCTTTCTTAAAAGGTGAAGCAGAGCTAATACTCTGCCCATACATCGTTATTATAACACATTTCTCCCTTTATTGCAATAGCGGAGAGGGCGGTTTTATTGCTGTACAAATATTATAGTCCATATATTTGATTTTTGTTGCATTGTTACAAAAATGACATTATAAGAAGCTGAATTTACAAAATGTTCATTGAACGCCCTGTTGAAAAGTGTTAATATTAGATTGTTCAAATTTGAAATATCTAATATTGGAGGTTTGACAATGAACGATAACATGACAACAGCAACGCATATGTTTGATCATTCAAAGAAGCTTGCAGAAGCATATGAAAAAGTCATGCAGCCCCTTTGTAAAAAGCTCGATATGCCAAAGACTGCCCTTGACGTGCTTATGTTCCTTGCGAACAATCCTGAGTTCAACACAGCGGGTGATGTGTGTAGATACAGGAATATCAAGGCGGCACTTGTATCTTTCCATGTAGAAAAGCTTGTGGAAGCAGGCTTTGTTGAAAGGCAGGCGGTAAAGGGCGACAGAAGAAAATGCCGTCTGGTCTGCACAGAAAAGGCCCAGCCTGTTATAAAAGAGGGCAGAGAGCTGCAGAAAAAGTTTGCACAAAAGCTTATCGCTGGCTTTTCGGACGATGACATGGCGCATTTCAGAAAATGCCTGCATATCGTTAGCGACAATATAGACAGCATTCTTAAAGAATGTTTGTAGAAGGAGGTAACAACTATGATAAAACTGCTTAAAAAGATGGGAAAGCGTGAGGTGCTTATGGCTGTTCTCTGTGCACTTCTGGTGCTGGGACAGGTGTATTTTGACCTGACGCTGCCTGACTATATGACTGACCTGACAATGATGCTCAACACGGCAGGCAGTGAAACTTCCGATATCCTGAACGTCGGACTTAAAATGCTTGGCTGTACCCTTGCAAGTGCCGTTCTTGCTATCGGCTGCGGCTATCTTTCCGCAAAGACTGCCTCAGGATTCAGCTACACTGTAAGAGAAAAGCTTTTTAACCACGTTATGGATATGGGCAGCGAGGAGATGCAGGATTTTTCCATACCGAGCCTTATAACAAGAACAACAAACGACATCACGCAGATACAGATGATAGTGTCAATGGGACTTCAGATGATAATAAAATCGCCTATCATGGCGGTTTGGGCTGTTATAAAGATACTTGGCAAGAGCTGGGAACTTTCAGCGGTGACTGCGGCGTTCGTTGTGGTGATATGCGTGTTCGTTCTTGCAGTTATGGCGACCTGCATACCACGTTTTCGTATCGTTCAGAAGCTAACTGATAAAATAAACCGTGTGGCAAGAGAAAATCTCACGGGAATAAACGTTGTCCATGCTTTCAATGCTGAGAAATATCAGAACGACAAGTTCGATGTTCCAAGCAAGGAGATGATGAACACACAGCTTAAAAACCAGAGAATGTTCGCACTTATGATGCCAGTTATGAATATCGGAATGAATGGTCTGACCCTTGCTATCTACTGGCTTGGTGCAGTGCTTATCCAGCAGATAGCCCTGACGGCCGTTCAGGACAGGATAACGCTTTTCAGCAACGTTGTTGTTTTCAGCACATATGCCACTTACGTTGTAATGTCATTTATGATGCTGGTTATGATATTCATGATGCTCCCTGCGGCTCAGGTCTCAGCAGAGCGTATCAACGAAGTGCTTGAGCGTGACGTGAACATAAAAGAGGGAAGCGTCAGCGAGGGAAGAGAGCAGGGTACTGTGGAATTTAAAAACGTTTCTTTCAGATATCCTCATGCCTCTGAGGACGAGCTGAGCAACATAAGCTTTAAGATAAACAAGGGTCAGACACTTGCCATAATCGGTGCAACAGGAAGCGGCAAGACAACGCTTATAAGCCTTATACCAAGATTTTATGACGCAACAGAGGGCGAAGTTCTTGTTGACGGCGTAAACGTAAAAAGCTACAAGTTTGACACCCTTTATGACAAGCTTGGATATGTCACACAGAAGGCTGTGCTTTTTGCAGGCAGCATAAGAGAAAATGTTTTCTTTGGCGAGAGTGCCGCTCCTAAAAATGACGAGGAGCTTAAAAACGCTATCGGGCTTTCTCAGGCGGAGGAGTTTGTGAATAAGCTTCCTGACGGCACAGAGCATATGATATCCCAAATGGGCAGAAACGTTTCAGGCGGACAGAAGCAGCGTTTGTCTATTGCAAGAGCGCTTTCAAGAAAGCCTGAGATACTTGTATTTGATGATTCTTTCTCAGCCCTTGATTACAAGACAGACGCAAAGCTCAGAGAGGGTCTTAACGAGAAACTTAAAGACACGACAAAGATAATCGTTGCGCAGAGAATAAGCACTATCCGTCATGCAGACAAGATAATAGTCCTTGACCGCGGCGAAGCCGTGGGCATGGGTACTCATGAGGAGCTTATGAAAAACTGCGACGTATACAAAGAGATAGCACTTTCACAGCTTAGTGCGGCAGAGCTTGCATAGAAAGGGGGACTGCACAATGAGAAAATACGAAAAGGCTAGTAAGGGCGAAATGACGTCCGCTATGAAAAAAATAATAGAGTATATGAAAGGCAGTGTAGGTATCGTTGCCGTGGCATTGGTTCTTGCGGCGCTTGGTGCGGTGCTGACTATTATAGGGCCTGACAAGGTGGGCGAGATAACCGACCTTATAGCAGACGGACTTATGACAGGCATTGACCTTAAAGCGGTGGCAAGGGTAGGAATTTTCCTTGGAGCGATATATATTTCAAGCTCGCTTTTTACCTTTATTCAGCAGTATATAATGGCGACAGTCACCCTGAAAATGTCATACAGAATGAGAAGCGACCTTTCAAGAAAGATAAACTGCGTTCCACAGAAGTATTTCAACTCACATTCACAGGGTGATATACTCAGCCGTATCACAAATGATGTATCAACTTTACAACAGGGTCTTACAAACAGTCTTCCGACCATAATCAGTGCAGCGGCACAGTTTGTGGGCTGTCTTATAATGATGTTCGTTACAGAATGGCGACTTGCACTCATCTCACTGTTCATCACATTCTTCGGACTTTTCCTGATAGTTTTCATAATGTCAAAATCACAGAAGTTCTTCCTCGACAGACAGGAAAGCCTTGGTAAGCTTAACGGCTATGTTGAGGAGATGTATTCAGGTCACGAGGTAGTAAGGATATCCCGTGGAGCAGATAATGTAAAGAAACATTTCGCCGGACTTAACGAAGCTGTATACAACGCAAACTGGAAGTCACAGTTTCTGTCAGGCATCATGCAGCCGCTTATGAACGTTATCGGAAATCTTGCATACGTTGCAGTATGCGTTTTCGGCTCGATGCTCGCTCTTAACGGCACTATCACATTCGGCGTTATAATATCGTTCATTCTTTATGTAAGACTTTTCACATCACCTCTTGGTCAGATAGCTCAGGGAATGACAAATATGCAGACAGCTTCCGCCTCAGCTCAGAGAATATTTGACTTTATCGAAAGCGAGGAACTTTCAGACGAGAGCGACAAGAGCAGTGAAATGCCTGAGGTAAAGGGCAACGTAAGTTTTGAAAATGTTCGTTTCAGCTATCCTGATACTCCTGACAAGGTGATAATAAAGAACTTCTCCGCAGAGGTAAAGGCAGGTCAGAAGGTGGCTATCGTTGGACCTACCGGAGCAGGCAAGACCACAATGGTAAATCTGCTTATGAGATTTTTCGAGATAAACAGCGGAAGTATCTCCATAGACGGCACTCCTATCTCACAGCTCAGCCGTGAAACTGTCCACAATATGTTCAGCATGGTTTTGCAGGACACATGGCTTTTTGAGGGCACTGTAAGAGAAAACCTTGTTTACAATATGGAGGGCATAAGCGACGAGTCCCTTGAAAGAGTGTGCAAAGCCTGCGGTCTGGATAAGTTCGTTCATACGCTCCCTGAGGGCTTTGATACTGTGCTTTCTGAAAGCGTGGCTATATCCGCAGGACAGAAACAGCTTCTCACTATCGCAAGGGCAATGCTCCAGAATGCGCCTATGCTCATACTTGATGAAGCAACATCTTCTGTCGATACGAGAACGGAGCTTCTTATACAAAGGGCAATGGATAAGCTTACAAAGGGCAGAACGAGCTTTGTTATCGCACACAGACTTTCGACTATCAAAAACGCAGACCTGATACTTGTTATGCGTGACGGCGATGTTATCGAAAGCGGAAATCATGAAACTCTTATGGCAAAGGGTGGATTTTATGCGGAGCTTTATAACAGCCAGTTTGATCAGGCTTCATAAAGCAGGCTTTTATATGCAAAGCACACGGCTTTTACGGCTGTGTGCTTTGTGCTTTTTTTACTAAAATGGGTGTGACAGTGGTGTGGCTGTATTGAAAAATGACAATAAAGTGTATTTTATTTCTTAAAATCAGATATTTCACTTGACTAATCCGTATTAAAATGGTATGATAAATATGTATTTTTATAAAATATATTATTTGCAGAAGGATTGATATATAATGAAAACACCATTTATAACCAAGGAAAAGGCTGAGGAGATAATCAAGCAGTATCCTACACCTTTTCATATCTACGACGAAAAGGGTATCAGACAGAGAGCCAGAGATCTTTACAAGGCATTTAGCTGGAACAAAGGCTTCAAAGAGTATTTCGCTGTAAAGGCTACCCCTAACCCATTCATTTTGAAAATACTCAAGGAAGAGGGCTGCGGCGTTGACTGTTCTTCTCTTACTGAGCTTATGATGAGCGACTGCTGCGGATTCAGCGGAAGCGACATCATGTTTTCTTCAAACGTAACTCCAAAGGCGGATTTTCTCAAGGCAAGAGAGCTTGGCGCTTATATCAACCTTGACGATTTCACACACATAGATTATCTTGACGACCTTTGCGGTATTCCTGAAACTATCTGCTGCCGTTTCAATCCGGGCGGACATTTCGAGATAGAAACTCAGATAATGGACAACCCTGGTGAGGCTAAGTACGGCTTCACAAGAGAGCAGCTTTTTGAGGGCTTCAAGATACTTCAGCAGAAAGGCGCAAAGCATTTCGGACTTCACGCTTTCCTTGCTTCAAACACTGTTTCAAACGCTTATTATCCAAAGCTTGCAAGAATACTTTTTGAGCTTGCTGTTGAGCTTCATGAAAAGACGGGTGCAGACATCAAGTTCGTAAACCTTTCAGGCGGTGTTGGCATAGCATATGAGCCTGACAAGCCACAGAACGATATCTTCGCTATCGGCGAGGGAGTTCGCAAGGCATTTGAGGATATAATGGTTCCTGCCGGTCTTGGCGACGTTGCTATCTTCACAGAGCTTGGCAGATATATGCTTGCTCCGTTCGGTCATCTCGTTGCTACCTGCACACATCACAAGCATACTTATAAGGAGTATGTTGGACTTGATGCGTGTGCCTGCAACCTTATGCGTCCTGCTATGTACGGTTCATATCATCACATTACAGTTCTTGGCAAGGAGAACGCTCCGTGCGACCACAAGTATGACGTAACCGGCGGTCTTTGCGAGAACAACGATAAGTTTGCGATCGACAGAATGTTGCCTGAGATAGACACAGGCGATATAATCGTTATCCACGACACAGGCGCACACGGCTTCTCAATGGGTTATAACTACAACGGAAAGCTCCGCTCAGCAGAGATACTTCTCCACGAGGACGGTTCATTCGACATGATAAGACGTGCCGAAACTCCTGCTGACTATTTCGCAACATTTGATTTCACTGATATTTTCGATAAATATACAAAGAATAATAAGTAATGGCGCTTAGATCCACAGGGAATTTCTCTGTGGGTCTTGCTGTTTTTGGGGCGTTTGGTGAGCAAATATTAAAAAAATCGGAATTTATGTGATTTTTGCTTGCAAAATAGTATGAGATGTAGTATAATATTAAATTGAATTGGTGTATTTTTGCACCTAAGGCGTTGCCTTAATATTAAGAAAGGTCAGGGATTATATATGGATTTGAACATGGTCAAGTATCTGGCAGAGCTTAGCAAGCTGGAATATTCCGATAAAGAGCTTGCAGCCACAGCCGAGCAGATGACTGATATTATTGATCTTATGGATACCGTAAAGGAAATCGACATTACCTATGACGATCTCAAGGACAATCATGATGTTTACCTCAACGATCTGAGAAAAGACGAGGTCATCGAATCTATGCCTACTTCAAAGGTCCTTTCAAATGCAGTGAATACAAACAACTGCTTTGTAGTGCCTAAGGTCGTAGAGTAAATTTAACAGGAAGGTAGTGTGAAATTTGGACGTTTCTTCAATGAAAATCCGTGATATGCGTAAGGCTCTTGACAGTAAGGAAATTTCCGCTAAAGAGCTTGCACAGACATATTTTGAGAGAATAAAGAAATATGACGATAAGGTAAAGAGCTTTATCACTGTTACAGAGGAAAAGGCTCTGGAGCAGGCTGAAAAGGCTCAGGGCGTTATCGATAATGGCGAAGCAAAGGCTCTCACAGGAATACCTGTGGCAGTAAAGGACAACATTTGTACAGAGGGCGTAAAGACCACTTGTGCGTCAAAAATGCTTGAAAACTTTGTTCCGCCTTATAATGCGACCGTTATGGAAAAGCTCGACGCTGAGAATATCGTAATGCTCGGCAAGACTTCCATGGACGAGTTTGCAATGGGAGGCTCTACACAGACCTCCGCTTTTGCAAAGACAAAGAATCCTTATGATCTTGACCGTGTACCTGGCGGCTCATCAGGCGGATCTGCTGCGGCAGTTGCTGCGGGACTTGCACCTGTTGCTCTTGGTACTGATACAGGCGGATCTATCAGACAGCCTGCTGCTTTCTGCGGCGTGACAGGTATCAAGCCAACATACAGCAGAGTTTCAAGATTTGGTCTTGTGGCTTTCGCTTCATCTCTTGACCAGATAGGCTCTATCGGTCTTGACGCTCATGACTGTGCTATACTCCTTAATGAGATATGCGGCTATGACTTCCATGACGGCACAAGCTCAAAGCTTGAAGTGCCTGACTTCACTGCAAAAATAGGCGAGTCAATGAAGGGCATGAAGATAGCACTCCCTAAGGAGTTCTATGCAGAGGGCATCAATGATGAGGTAAAGGCTGCCGTTTTAAAGGCTGCTGAGGAATATAAGGCAATGGGCGCTGAGCTTATCGAGTGCTCTATGCCGTCGCTTAAGTATGCTGTTCCTTGTTATTATCTTCTTGCCTGCGCTGAGGCGGCTTCAAACCTGTCAAGATATGACGGTATCAAGTATGGTCACAGAACGCTCACAGCCGACAGCTATGAGGAGCTTATAATCAAGTCACGTTCAGAGGGCTTCGGCGAGGAAGTAAAGAGAAGAATACTTCTTGGTAACTACTGCCTGTCAAGCGGATATTATGACGCTTATTACAGAAAGGCAATGGCTCTCAGACAGCTTATCAGAAAAGAATACAATGATATATTCGAGAAGTGCGACGTTATTCTTACGCCGACAACTCCTGCTGTTGCATACAGCCCTGAGATGACTTCCGACCCTGTTCAGATGTATCAGGCTGATATATGCACAGTTACAGTAAATATCGCAGGTCTGCCTGCAATATCAACTCCTTGCGGCTATGACAGCAAGGGTATGCCTATCGGTATGTCTGTTATAGGCAGAAAGTTCGACGAGGCAACTATCATCAAGACTGCCGACGCATACGAAAAGGGCTTCAAGCCTGTTGCGCCAAAGCTTTAAGGGAGGTAAGACAAATGGAAAAATGGAGAACGGTCATCGGCCTTGAGATCCACGCCGAGCTGCTTACCAAAACTAAGATCTTTTGTAACTGCTCCGCTGAGTTCGGAGGTGCGCCAAATACAAGATGCTGCCCTGTATGTACAGGTATGCCCGGTACTCTGCCTATCATCAATCAGCAGGCTGTAGAGTATGCTGTAAAGGCAGGATATGCGCTCAACTGCGGTATCAACAAGTTTTCAGTATTCGACAGAAAGAACTACTTCTATCCTGACCTGCCAAAGGCATATCAGATATCACAGCTTTACAGACCTATCGTAGGTCCCGGCTATGTGCCGATCGAGGTGAACGGTCAGAAAAAGAATATAAGAATAAACCATATCCACCTTGAGGAAGACGCCGGTAAGCTCGTTCATGACGCTTTCAACGGAATCTCAATGGCTGACTATAACAGATGCGGTATCCCGCTTATCGAGATAGTTACTGAGCCTGATATAGCGTCAGCAGAAGAAGCTATGGCTTTTGTTGAGCAGATATCTCTGCTTTTGCAGTATGCAGGCGTTTGCGACTGTAAAATGGAGCAGGGCTCACTGAGATGTGACGTTAATATCTCTCTTATGCGTCCTGACGCTACTGAGTTCGGTACTCGTGCGGAGATAAAGAACATCAACTCTATCAAGTCTGTTGGCAGAGCTATCAAGTATGAGGAAAAAAGACAGGCGCTTCTTCTTGAAGCAGGCAAAAAGGTCGTTCAGGAAACAAGACGTTACAATGCAAACAGAGATAAGACAACTTCAATGCGTACAAAGGAAAACGCTAACGATTATCGTTATTTCCCGGAGCCTGATATTATTCAGGTAAACCTTACAGACGCTCAGCTTGATGAGATAAAGGCTAAGCTGCCTGAAATGCCAAGCAGCAGATTCAAGAGATACACTGAGGAATACGGTATTTCTGAGATAGACGCAAAAACGCTTATCCAAACAAAGATAATTTCAGATTTCTTTGAGAATGCACTTAAGAGATATAACAATCCTAAGAGCGTGGCTGTGTTCATTCTCGGCGAGTTTATGAGAAGAGTTAATCTGGGCGAGATAGATATAAACAATATCAGCTTCACACCTGAGGAGTTTGCAGAGCTTGTTGAAATGGCTGATACTGAAAAGGTATCAAAGAACGACGCTAAGACCGTGTTCAGAGCAATGGTAGAAGAGGGCGGCAAGCCTATGGACATTGCAAAGAGCAAGGGCATGATAATCACTGTGGATACTGCAAAGGTTGAGGCAGGCGTTGACGAGATACTTGCCGCAAATGCCGCACAGGTAGAGCAGTATAAGAACGGTGAAACAAAGGTATTCGGCTTTATCATGGGTCAGTGTACAAAGGCTCTCAAGGGCGTTGCTACACCTAAGATAATCAAGGAAGTTCTTGAAAGCAAGCTGAAAGCTGCCGTTGCAAGCGCTGCTGCTGACAATGAGAAGAAAGAGGACGTAAAGGACAACGTTATCGACGCTTCAAAGCTCACAAAGTATGAGAACGCTGATAAATATGTACCTGAAAATGACGGCAAAATGCTTATGATAGATACGGCTGACGTCAAGAAAGAGTTTATGCTTGCTGACGCTAAGGCTAATATGGGCAAGGAAGTTGAGTTTTCAGGCTGTGTTCACAGAATAAAGAACATGGGCAGCATTGCGTTTATCGTTGTAAGAACCTCAAGAGATGTTATACAGACAGTTTACTCTGCCGACAACTGCAAGGATTCTATCGAGGGTCTGAGAGAGGGCTTCTTTGTAAACGTAAAGGGTATCGTTAAGGAAAACCCTAAGGATTTCAATGGTCTTGAAATAGAACTTGATTCTATCAAGCTTATCTCAACGAATGCCGCTGAGCTTCCTTTAAAAATATCACAGGGCAGACTTAACTGCACAATAGAAGTAAATCTTGACAACCGTGCGGCTTCACTGAGAAACCCTTATGAGAGAGCTATATTCAAGCTCCAGGAGGGTCTTGTTCAGGGTATGCACAAGTTCATGCAGGCAAACAACTTCACTGAGATACACTCGCCAAAGATAGTTGCTCAGGGTGCAGAGGGCGGCGCTAACATCTTCCGCCTTGACTATTTCGGTAAGTCTGCGTTCCTTAACCAGTCACCTCAGTTCTATAAGCAAATGGCTGTGGCATTCTTTGACAGAGTTTATGAGATAGCACCTGTATACAGAGCTGAAAAGCACGCTACTTCACGTCATATCAACGAGTATATCGGTCTTGACTTTGAAATGGGCTATATCGACAGTATGTATGACGTTATGAAAATGGAGATCGCAATGCTCAAGTCCATTTTCGAGTATATCAAGGAAAACTATCAGAACGAGTTGAAGATACTTGACGCTGACGTTCCTGAGATAAAGGAAGTTCCGTCTATCAAGTTTGCTGACGCTATCGAACTGCTGAGAGGCGGCGAGGGAAGCGGCAAGAAGTTCGACCTTGACCCGGAGGACGAGGTAAATCTCGGCAAGTATGCAAAGGAGAAGTACGATTCAGACTTTATCTTTGTTACACACTTCCCATCATCTAAGCCTCCGTTCTATGCAATGAACTCTAGGGAAGACCCAAGAGAGGCATACAAGTTCGACCTTTTGTTCAGAGGACTTGAAATTACTTCGGGCGGTCAGAGAATACACGATTATAACGAGCAGGTAGAGAAGATGAAGGCTCAGGGACTTGACCCTGCTGACTTCAAGAACTATCTTGAGGCTCACAAGTATGGTCTGCCACCTCACGGCGGACTTGGTATCGGTCTTGAAAGACTTCTCATGAAGCTTCTTAACAAGAACAACATCAGGGAAACATCACTGTTCCCAAGAGACATCAACAGACTTCTTCCATAGTCTGCAAATATGTTTATCAAAGAACGGGCAGGTCTGTCCGTTCTTTTTTTGCAGGGACGACCTGAGGTCGTCGGGGCTGTATAAAAGCAGAATATTTGTCCAATAAGAATAGTATAATTCAATGATACTGATTCGGAGGACTGATATTCTTGAAAAAAATTCTTACTTTACTTATTTGTTTTTTGACCCTTTGCTCCTGCGGAGGTGAGGTAAATTCTCAGAGGGACAGGCTTGTGACTATGGAAAAAGCATCGGTGATACCTGTGTGCGGAGAGAAAAACTACACTGATGAGGAAACGTCACACAAGCTTAATTATACTGTGCCAAAAGCTATATGGATATCCTATATTGACCTTGCTGATATGCTCACCGGGAAAAGTGCCGAGGAGTTTCGTGAGAACTTTTCGCAGGCGTGTGAAAATGCTTTGAGTATCGGCTGCAACACCCTGTATGTCCACGTCAGACCTTTTGGGGACGCTATATATGATTCGGAACTTTATCCTGCATCAAGATATATAACAGGCGTGGCAGGGGAGCAGGGCGGCTTTGACCCACTTGATATAATGATACAGACTGCACATGGTAAGGGGCTTTCTTTTCACGCATGGATAAACCCTCTCAGGTGCGAGAACGAGGAATGTTTCCAAAATTATGACGATAGCTTTCTTCTGAAAAAATGGTATGACGAGGGCGACGGCTGTTTGGAGCAGGTCGAGGGCGACAGCCATTTGTGGCTCGATCCTGCTTATGATGAGGTAAGACAGCTTATAGCAGAGGGTGCAGCGGAGCTTGCAGAAAATTATGATATTGACGGCTTGCACTTCGATGATTATTTTTATCCCACAACGGCTGAGGACTTTGACGCACAGTGCTTTTCTGCCCAGACGGAGTTTGACGATCTGGCAAAATGGCGGCTGAACAATATCTCCCTTATGGTGGGGGAGATATACAGTGCGGTAAAAGCAGTGGATAAGGATATTCTGGTGGGAGTTTCGCCTCAGGGAAATATGGAAAACAACTATGAGTATATGTACGCTGATGTGAAAAAGTGGTGCAGTGAGGAGGGGTATATAGACTATATCTGTCCGCAGATATACTTCGGTTATGAAAATTCTGTGAAACCTTATGAGGATACCCTACAGCAATGGGCGAATATCTGCACAACTGATGTTACGCTGGTGGCAGGACTGGGGGCTTATAAGATAGACAGCGAAAGTGAATTTTCTGAAAATATCGGTATTATCGGCAGGCAGATAAATGACGCTGTAGTTAGTTATAACTACGCAGGAGCGGCGGTCTACGGCTATGGAAGCTTGTTTGGTGGCAGTGATAGAGGTGCTCAGGAGCAGGAGTGTATCGAAATTGCTTTTGATAATCTTGATACATCTGTAAAATGATATGCGATATATAAATTATGGTATGTTAAATGTAAACAAATTGTGATATATTATTATAAAATTTATGGAAGTAAACAAAAAACTATTGAAATTTCTTTTTAAATATAGTATAATGTTATATGCTGTAAGGCGATAATAGAAAATGTTTTTGTATTATTTGCCTAAAACAATATTATTTTGCTAATTATTCAGGGAGGGATTTTAGTGTACAAAATCGTAACAAGAAGACAGCTCAACGACGCTGTTGTTCTTATGGAGATCGACGCACCTTACATTGCCGCTAAGGCTGAGGCTGGTCAGTTCATCATCTACAGAGTTGATGAGAAGGGCGAGCGTGTTCCGCTCACTATCGCTGACTATGACAGAGAAAAGGGCACGATCACAATTATTTTCCAGGTAGTAGGTGCATCTACAACTGAGCTTGCAAGACTTAATGAGGGCGATTATATCCATGATGTTGTTGGTCCTCTCGGCGTTGCTACAGAGTATGACGAGGGTATCAAGAGAGTTGCAGTAGTAGGCGGTGGCGTTGGCTGTGCTATCGCTTATCCACAGGCTAAGAAACTCCACAGCATGGGCGTTGAAGTTGATCTTATCGCAGGCTTCAGAAGCAAGGATATCGTTATCCTCGAGGACGAAATGGGCAAGGCATCTTCACATCTTCACATCTGTACAGACGATGGTTCATACGGCTATCACGGATTTGTTACAAACAAGCTTCAGGAGCTTATTGACGGTGGTGCTAAGTTTGACGAGGTCATCGCTATCGGACCTGTTCCAATGATGAAGTTCGTTTGCAAGGTAACAAAGCCTTATGACATCAAGACTCTCGTTTCACTCAACCCTATCATGATCGACGGCACAGGAATGTGCGGCGGATGTCGTGTAACTGTTGACGGCAAGATCAAGTATGCTTGCGTTGACGGCCCTGACTTTGACGGTCAGAAGGTAGATTTTGACGAGCTTATGAGAAGAAACTCAACTTATAAGGAGCAGGAAAAGGCTCACTTGTGCAGACTTACTGGAGGTGTAAGATAATGGCTAATTTGAGTTTGACAAAGACTCCTATCGCAGAGCAGGAGCCAAAGGTAAGAGCTAGAAACTTCAAGGAAGTTACTTTGGGTTACACCCCTGAGCAGGCTATAGAAGAAGCTCAGAGATGTCTTAACTGCAAGCACAAGCCTTGTATGACAGGATGTCCTGTAAGCGTTAGAATACCTGAGTTTATCGCAAAGGTAGCAGAGGGCAAGTTTGAAGAAGCTTATGCTATCATCAAAACAACAAACGCTCTGCCGGCTGTTTGCGGACGTGTATGTCCACAGGAGCATCAGTGCGAGGGCAAGTGTGTAAGAGGTATCAAGGGTGAGCCTGTTGGTATAGGCAGACTTGAGAGATTCTGTGCAGACTATATGATGGACAAGGCAGTTGCAGTTGAAAAGGCTGAACCAAACGGTCACAAGGTAGCTGTTGTCGGCGGTGGTCCTTCAAGCCTTACAGTTGCAGGCGATCTTGCTAAGCTTGGTTATGACGTAACTATCTACGAGGCATTCCATACAGCAGGCGGCGTTTTGATGTATGGTATCCCTGAGTTCAGACTTCCAAAGGCTATCGTTCAGCACGAGATAGACAATCTGACAAACATGGGCGTACATATCATGACAAACATGGTTATCGGCAGAGTTCTTTCTATCGACGAGCTTATGGGCATGGGCTATGAGGCTGTATTTGTAGGTTCAGGCGCAGGTCTTCCAAGATTCATGGGAATCGAAGGCGAAGGTCTTGTAGGCGTTTACTCTGCTAACGAGTACCTTACAAGAATCAACCTTATGAAGGCATACAAGGACGATTATGATACCCCTATCATGAAGTCTAAGAACGTAGCTGTTGTCGGCGGCGGTAACGTTGCTATGGACGCTGCTCGTTCTGCAATGAGACTTGGCGCTGAGCACGTTTATATCGTATACAGACGTTCAATGGACGAGCTTCCTGCAAGAAAGGAAGAGGTTCATCACGCTCAGGAAGAGGGCATCGAGTTCCTCGTTCTTAACAACCCTGTTAAGATAGTTGGCGACGAGAACGGTCATGTAAACGGCATGGAGTGCATCAAAATGGAGCTGGGCGAGCCTGACGCAAGCGGCAGAAGACGTCCTATCCCTATCGAGGGTTCAAACTTCATTCTTGACGTTGATACAGCTATCATGTCTATCGGTACATCACCTAACCCACTTATCAGAAGTACAACTCCCGGTCTTGAAACAAACGATCACGGCTGCCTTATCGTTGACGAGAACGAGTCAACAACTAAGGAAGGCGTTTACGCAGGCGGTGACGCTGTTACAGGCGCTGCTACTGTTATCCTCGCTATGGGCGCAGGCAAAAAGGCTGCTGCCGCTATCGACGAGTATATCAAGAACAAGAAATAATTTCTTGTAAATGAAAATTATTTGTTAAAAGGCTTGAAGTTTGTGCAAATATCTGATATACTAATATAGTATTATTAGATTTGGAGGTCTTTTGATGAATTTGTCAGCAATTATTTCAGTTTTGGCAGCTGAGCAGAGTTCACCTGCATCACTTGCCATGACTTTTATCCCACTGGTACTCATAATCGTGTTCTTCTATTTCTTTATTATCCGTCCGCAGAAAAAGCAGGATAAGAAAGACGCTGAGATGAGAGATAACCTTGAGATAGGTGACGAGGTCGTTACAAACGGCGGAATCGTTGGTATCGTGTTCTCTATCAAGGACGACACTGTTGTTATCGAAACAGGCGGCGACAGAAGCAAGATCCGTGTTAAGAAGTGGGCTATCGCTAAGAACGAAACAATTCATGACGGTGACGCAAAGTAAATATTGCTTTTAAGGGACGGGTAGTTTTATCCGTCCCTTTTTGTGTTCTTATTGTCCGTGGCTTTGAATATAATTTCTTTAGGATATTCAGTGTGGGGGTGCGGATATGAAAAATAACAGGCTTTTTGGGGGCAGAAAGCTTTCTGTGCTGTCATCTACAGCGTTGTCTGCCTGCGTGGGGTGCGGTGCGATATTTGTTGCTGTGCTTGCTTTTGCGTATGTTATCACTAAGATAGATGCCACCGACCTTATGCTGTCGGTGATGTCAACAGCGGCACTTGGTATCGGGGCGTATGCAGGGGGATATGTCTGCGGAAAAAGGCAACGTAGAAACGGTCTGCTGTCAGGTGTGCTGTGCGGAGTGTTCATTTTTCTTATCATTATTATACTCAGCGCACTGTTTTCAAAGGCAGCCGAAAGCTTTTCTGTGTCTGCAAAGCTTGTGCTTACCCTTGTGTGTGCAGGCGTAGGCGGAGTTGTAGGGGTAAATTCTAAAAGCAGCCGTTTTTGATAAGGATAAATATTTATACTGCATTAACTATTCGTTCATAAAACATAGTGTGATATGTGGTATAATTAGTGTAAATCAATTATTGGAGGTAAAATCCTATGAAACATATCAAGACGATCAATAAGGCTAATCTCAAGAAGACTGCTGCTAAGGGTGGCTGCGGCAAGTGTCAGGCATCATGTCAGTCAGCTTGCAAGACCTCCTGCACAGTTGCTAACCAGAAGTGCGAGAGAGAAGCTTAATATTCCGATCTTTCTGAGGCGTGCGAGCGTACACACGCCTTGCTAAAGGGACATTTTTATGTCCCTTTATTTTTGTATAAATTTGTATATGAATATAAATGCGAAAGGTGATTTTTAAATGATACACAAGTTTAAGCTTGGCGGTTTTAATGCACTGCTTGACGTGAACAGCGGCGGAGTACATATTATAGACGATCTGACATACGATCTGTTAGACAATGTTGAGCCGCCTTTTGAGGAGAAATGTCCTGAGGACGTTGTAAAAAAGCTGTCAAAGATGTATGACAGCAAGGATATCGAGGATTGCTATGAGGAGATAGTTTCTCTTTATAATGACAAGATATTGTTCAGCGAGGACGATTACGAGAAGTATGCCCTGTCTGCTGTGGCTTCGCCTATCAAGGCAATGTGTCTGCATATTGCTCACGACTGTAACCTGAGATGTAAATATTGCTTTGCTTCAACAGGCGATTTCGGTCAGGGCAGAATGCTTATGGACTATGAAACAGGCAAGCGTGCTATAGATTTTCTTATAGAGCGTTCAGGAGACAGAAAATTTCTTGAGGTGGACTTCTTCGGCGGTGAGCCGTCATTGAATTTCGGTACGGTAGAAAAGCTTGTTGAGTATGCACGTTCACAGGAGGAGCCTCACAATAAAAAGTTCAGATTTACTGTTACCACAAACGGTGTACACCTCACTGACGAGATGATAGACTTCATCAACAAGGAAATGTACAACGTTGTTCTGTCTATCGACGGAAGAAAAGAAGTCAATGACAGAATGAGAGTGCGTGTTGACGGTTCAGGAAGCTATGACAGGATTATCCCTAACTTTAAGAAGCTTGTTGAGAAACGTCCTAAGAACAAGGATTGGTATGTTAGAGGCACTTACACAAAGTATAATCTTGACTTCTCAAACGATGTAATGCACCTTTATGACCTTGGATTCGACCAGATATCCGTTGAGCCTGTTATGGCTGACCCTAGCGAGCCTTATGCTATCACTGAGGCTGACCTGCCTAAGATTTTCAAGGAGTATGAGATACTTTCCGAGAAGATACAGAAGATAAGGGACGAGGGCAAGTTCATAAATTTCTTCCACTTTATGATAGACCTCGACCAAGGCCCTTGTGCGATAAAGAGACTTAGGGGCTGTGGAAGCGGTAACGAGTATGTTTCTGTTACTCCTGACGGCGATATTTACCCATGTCATCAGTTCGTTGGTATCACAGAGTTCAAAATGGGCAATCTTTATGACGGCACATTTAACGAGGAAATGAAAGATATGTTTGCTCACGCACACGTTTACAACAAGCCTGAGTGCAAAAAGTGCTGGGCAAAGTTCTACTGCAGTGGCGGTTGCAATGCAAACAACTACATTTACGCAGGTGATATCCACAATGCGCACAAGCTGTCATGTCAGATACAGAAGAAGCGTCTTGAATGTGCTATCATGATGAAGGCTGTTAAAATGCTCGACAGCGCAGAATGAATATAAATATTTTGTAAATTTCACGCATGGTAGCTTTTGTGTACATATATAAACTTAGTATGTACAAAAACGTTTGAAGTTTAACAAAAAAATTTGCCGAATGATCGGTTTAAAAAGCACGGAATAACAAATGACGTTATTTCGTGCTTTCTGCTTTTATGACATAGTATTATCATGTCGGAAAATGATGAAATGTGTCTGAATGGTTAATAAGTATTAAGATAAATATAATGTATACTAAGCTGGTAGCTTATTGACAAAGCGGGTCGAATTTAGTATAATATTGACATAAACAAAAGGCGCTTGGCGGTCATGCTACCGCAATCGGCTATAACGAGCGCCCTCTGTATCGGACAGTATAAAACGACAAATTATTATGAAAAGGACGAAGAGATATGAAAACTAATGAAAAGAAGAATACTTCTGCTAAGAAGAAACTTATACCTGCAGTTGCAATGCTCACAACTTCCGCTGTAATGCTTTCTACTGCTACTTACGCTTGGTTTACGATGAATAAGACGGCTGAGGTAAATGGCCTTGAAATGGCAGCTACCGCAGGTGGTGGACTTGAAATTTCACTTGGTAATATTGGAAATGGAGAGCTTGGAACAATAAGCACTCCAACTATGGACGATATTTCTTGGAAGAGTGTTGTAAATGTTGGTGAGTATTATGATAAGATAAGCAAAATAAAGCCTGCATCTACAGTTGACGGAAATAACATTTATTATGCTGATGATGGTAATATCACGGCCGGTGGTAAGGTTGTTCAAGACTCTGCAAAGGTAGTGAAAGCAGCATATGATACTGATAAGGTTGCTATGACAGTTAGAAATAATTATACTTCAGATGGTGAATTGAGTGTCAATACAGGTGCTGGTGCAACCGCTGGTAGATTTGTAGATATACCTATGTGGGTAAGAACGACAAATAAACAGGAAACAAAGATTAATTGTGAAGTAACGATTAATGACGGAAAGACAAACACTGATGACGGAACAGAACTTCAGAATGCAGTTAGAGTTTCTGTTATACCATTGAAAAATGAGAATGTAAAGTCTACTGGTGGTAGTGTTACAGCTCTTGGAATTACTGGTGCTGACAATTATACTACAGATGGTGCTCATATTTACGGACTTACATTTGACAGCTATCGTGGTGCTAGTGCTGAAGCGCCAAAGGGTATTAAAGCCACAAAGGCTGCAGATGCAAAATATGATTCAGATGATGTTTTGGGTATAGTGACTGCCAATAAGACAAAGATAAACACTGGAGATAATACTGACGCTGCTAATGTATTTACACTTGCAGCTGCTAGCACAGATAGCTATTCTGTTGAATCTTTCGTTGTAAGAGTTTGGCTTGAGGGTGAAAGCATTTACTGCAACGACGCTAATGCGGCACAGGATTGGAATATTCAGCTGAATTTCACAACTGATGATACAACAGGCAACTAATCAACAAACAATAAAACAAAAAAGACGCCGAAGAAATTCGGCGTTTTTTGGTAAATGGGCATAAAAAATAATTTTCCATATTTGGGGAAATATCCCGATTTTTCTTTACTTTTTGTCGAAAATATGCTATAATAAAACATTGGAACAAGAAAGGAAGTGACCTGCTTTGAACGGTATTTCAACAGTTGACGGCGTTCGTGCCGTGGAGCTTTTCTATAGACCTATAAAAAATACCGACAGCGGCAGGGTCATTTTTTTGCAGTCGCAAACAAGGCTCAATTCTCCTGCTATGGGTACGCTCATGCCTGCGGATTATCTCCCTGTGGCTCAGCTTTCCGACCGATGTGTTAGCATTTTCAAGCTTGCTTTCGTTCAGCTCTTGCAGGCTTTGGGCAAGTTTCACGAAAGGGAAGTTGACGTTGATTGGGCAAGCGTGTTCATGCCTGCAAGATTTTTAAGGCAGACGGAAGCTCCGAGAATTGTGGCAGATTATTGCGATAAGTTTGGCGTGAAGTATGAGCGTGTCTGCTTTGAGTTGTCCCCTGATGTGCTTGATGAAGCTGACAGCACAGCGGCAGATAACGTGGCTCTTATGAGAAGACAGGGCTTTCATTTTCTGCTCACAGGCTTCGGCGCTGAGGGCTTTAAGATGCTGAAAACAGCCGAGTTCAAGGTGGATAATATCATGCTTGACGGCTCAGTGGCTCAGGTTCTTGGTAAGAGCGACAGGTATGATACCTGCGTGAACTCTCTGCTGAATTTCGTTTTTGACCTTAATGCTGAGGTCATAACTGACGGCATTACTGATGATAAGCAGGTGAAACAGCTCAGCAGTATGCAGTGTCTTTACTATTCGGGAGAAAATGCAGGAAAATATATTGCGGAAAGATACGTTCGCAATAGAAATGAGTAATAAACGGGTGATACGGTTTTGGACGGTAAAAATACAGATAAAAATACAAGAGTAGTCGATACCCTTGCACTTCGCAGGACCGCCAAGGAAGCTAAACGCTATGTGGTATTGATGAGATTGCTTAAAATACTTGCCATTATACTTATCGCTATCGTGGCGGCGGCTTATGCGGTGTCTTATTTTTACGACAAGTATGGTAGCTTTACAGTTAAGATAAGTAAGTATGATATGATAGATCAGGGACTTACTCTTTCGGAAACTCCTGACTATACCACGAGCAATTCAAGGCTCAATGCGGATATCCTCTATGATATGACAAATATCAGCGGCGAAGATCTCCCTGATAATATCGACAAGATAAACGGCAGCCATAATGGCGAGGGGTACATAGCTTATACTTTCTATCTCATAAATTCCGGTAAAGACACACTTAGCTATGACAGCGAAATGACTATCGAGAACGTCACGAACGGTGTTGATGAAGCTATCAGAGTGGAGCTTTTCGTGAATGGCGAGAAAACTGTTTATGGTAAAACAAAGTCTGACGGCAGCGGTAAGGAAAGCGATTGCGACAAGGAGTTCGCCTCCTCTACTGAGGTCATGAAGGACCGACGTGAAAAGCTTGGTCCCGGTGAGAAAGACAAGTATACGGTAGTTATATGGCTTGAGGGAAATGACCCTGATTGTGTTGACAAAATAATCGGCGGCACAATGAAGCTTGGTATGAATTTCAAGATCGTTGAAACAACTTAAAGAATTAGAAGGGAGGAAGCCTCGGGTTTCCGAGGTTTTGAATTATGAAAAAAGCTTTGAAGATCGTTTTTAATGTTATCGCATGGGTGGTGCTTATCTTTGCACTGCTTATAACAATTCTCGTGTTCTCGTCTGATAAGAATAATGGTACGGCAAGTCTGCTGGGATATATCCCGCTCTCAGTTGAATCTGACTCAATGAAGCCAACTTTCAAAAAAGGCGATCTTATTATCTCAAAGGAAATAGACGATATCAATTCTCTGAAAAAGGGCGACGTTATCACTTTCTGGACGCTTATTGACGGCAAAAAGGTGAAGAATACCCACCGTATCGCAGAGGTACTCAATGATAACGGCTCTGTAGGCTTTATCACACGAGGCGACGCTAATAACTTAGATGATACATACACTGTTTATGCAGGCGATATAATCGGTCAGTGGAATGGTGCAAAAATAGGCGGTTTCGGCAAGGTAATGGATTTTCTCAGAACAAAAACGGGATTTTTCATTTGCATACTTTTGCCGATAGCACTGTTTTTCCTCTTTGAGCTTTATAAGCTTATCGCAACCATAATCGAGATAAAGCGTCCTGCTATCACAGAGAGCGATGAGGAAGAAATAAAAAGACGTGCAGTTGAGGAATACCTTGCACAGCAGAAGAAAAAGGAAGAGGAAAATGCACAGCAGGAGAAAAATGACAAATAACTGCTGCTTGGGTGATACATTATGAACGGATTTCTGAAATGGTTTTTTGTTTTCATGTCGTCAATGCTTGCAGGCTTTGGGCAGATCTTCAAGGGTCTGTGGAACGGCATAAAACAGATCTTCAATATAAAAAACTACATAAGGATATTCAAGACCTACTCGGCAGACTTTGGTGCGCTGGGCTGGATACTTTCTGTGCTTGCAATTATCGTTGTTGTGGCTATCTTTGTGCTTATTATTTTTATGATAGTGCTTGCTGTGAGAAAGTACATAAGATTCAGACACTCTATCGTCAGCAACGAGGACCTTATCGAAGAAATATCTGACCTGCAGCGTCAGGTGGTCAAAATGACCAAAGAAAAAGATGAGATCATGGCAATGAAGGTGGCTCAGCTTGGCGTATATGATAACACCGCTCTTGCAGAGGGTGAAACAAAGCTTGCAGAGGGCGAGCAGCTGCCTGCACAGGGCGAAGTTCAAACCATTTTGGACGGCGTTGTTCAGACGGCAGACTGCCGTTTTTCAAAGCTTATCGAGGTGGACAATTTCTACAAGACATACGAGCCGCCTGCTTACAATAATGACATCACCCTTAGCGGTATCTGCGAAACATACAGAAACTTTGCCTGCTCAAGAATGCACCTTTATTATGACATAAAAACTATCCGACTTTTCATTGCAGGCATGGCTTCAACAAAGCTCATTATCCTGCAAGGTATCTCTGGTACTGGTAAAACATCGCTGCCGTATTCTTTCGGCAAGTTCTTGCAGAAGGATACAACTATTGCTTCTGTTCAGCCGTCATGGCGTGACAGAACTGAGCTTTTCGGCTATTTCAACGAGTTCACGAAGAACTTTAATGAAACAGAAGTCCTCAAAAGAATTTATTCTTCTGAATACAATGACGATGTAAACTTCATACTCCTCGACGAGATGAACATTGCGAGAGTGGAGTATTACTTTGCAGAAATGCTCTCGATTCTTGAAATGCCTGATCCTGCCGAGTGGGAGCTTGATCTTGTTCCTAACGTGTGGAGTACCGACCCTGTTCGCCTTGATAAAGGCAAGCTGCGTATTCCGCAGAATATCTGGTATATCGGTACTGCCAACAACGACGATTCCACGTTCACTATCTCAGATAAGGTATACGACCGTGCGCAGCCTATCAATCTTGACGCAAAGGGAGTTGCCTTTGACGCACCTGACACGCCGCCTATGAATTTAAGCTTTGAACATCTTGATACACTCTTCAAGGAAGCTTTTCAAATGTATCCTGTTTCACAGGACAGTCTGAAAAAGATCCAGCAGCTTGACCTGTGGGTGATCGAAAAGCTGAGAGTGGCTTTCGGTAACCGTATACTTAAACAGATGAACTTGTTTGTTCCTGTATATGTTGCCTGCGGTGGCGAGGAGCTTGACGGCATTGACTATGTGCTTGCCACAAAGATATTCAGAAAATTTGAATCCCTGAACCTTGCGATGCTCAGGGACGAGCTGAAAGAACTTTGCACCTATATGCAGAAGCTTTTTGGCAGAAACACTATGAAAGAATCTATAGCATATCTTGAAAGATTGCAAAAACTGTACTAAAATTTGTACTCATAAACTTTGAGAGGAGGGACGGGCATGAGCGAATACAACGAACAGCGTGCAGCTTTTGACAAAGCTGTAAAGACGTTTGACGGCAATAACAGCTTTGCGGCAGCCCGTGCCTTGCTTCTTTCGGGCGAAAAAACTGTATCTTTTAATCGTAAGATAATCGAGAAGAATATAGATTCGTCCTGGCTCACAGAGATAGAAAAAGCTCTGCCACATCTTGATACGGTAATAAGAAATCCCAGAAACACCATTAAAGAAGTGGAAGAGATCGTGCCTATCGCTATGTCAAGGAAGATAACGGTAGAGTCCATAAAACATCTGGGACAGCACACCGATCTTATTCAGGATATCGACAAAAAGACTGGAAAGATAACTCCGTCAAAGATACTCAACATTCATAAAGAGGAAACTCTAGATACATATGAAAATAGATTTGTAAATACCCTTATCGACAGGCTATACATTTTTATAAATATAAGATACAATAAGCTTGTCCAGACCGCAGAGGCGCAGGAGGCTTATTCTTTTAATTACGATACCGTGGCTGACAGCGGCGACGGCAGAAAAGTCAACATAAGTTTTAAGATAGAAACTGTTGACAGTCTTGTCGGCGGCAGCAAGGATACTGACGTTTGGGCAAGGCTTGAAAGGGTCAAAAAGGCTATCGAGGGCTATAAAGGTTCAGTGCTTTGTACCACTCTCGGCAACGCTTTTATCAGACCGCCTGTTATGAGAACAAACGCTATCACTAAAAATGTGGACCTTATGGCGTGTCTTACCCTTTGGCAGTTTATCGAAAGCTACGATAAGGCAGGCTACGAGGTCAACGTTTCTGATACTGCACAAAGACCTGATGATTCTTATATCGAGGATATATATGGTCTGACCGCAATGAACTATATGCTTTTCCGCTCCTATACCCATGGGGCAGACAAGTCGGAGGAGCTTAAAACCATAAAGAGCAAGACCCTTGCACCAAAGGTTGTCAGGCGTTTTGATAAGCAGACGTCTGATAAATATGATGTCATAGTTGGCGAGGGTGAACAAAGTAGTGCAAGTAAGACAGATATGGGTATGTCTGCCGAAGAGGCAGGAAACCTTACGGCAGAGCTTGACCGTATAGTTGAGATAGAAAAGCAGTTTCTCAAAGACGAGGAAGACCGTAAGAGGGCTGAGGAGCTTGCGGCTGCAGAAGCTGAAAGAAAGCGTGCAGAGCAGGAGGAACTGGAGCGTCAGCGGCGTGAGGAAGAAGAGCGCATAAGGCTTGAGCATGAGGAAGCTGAACGCAGGCGTTTGGAGCTTATCCAAAAACAGCAGGCGGAGCAGGCTGCAAGAGAAAAGGCGGAGCGTGAGGAACGTGAACGTCGTGAAAAAGAAGAAGAGATCAAGCAGATTGCAAGACGAAAAAGGCAAATGGAAGAGCGTCAGCGCCGTGAAGAGGAGCAGCGTGTCCGTGAGGAAAGAGCTAGGATCCGAGAGGAGAAAAAGCTCGTCCGCAGCAGCCTTGGATCTGCTATGGATCAGCAGATCAGCACGAATGAAGAAGCCGTGTCTTCGAGCTTTGTGTCAGAGTATGAATCCCCTGAGATCGCTGCAAAAAAGGCGAAAGAAGCACAACAGCAGCGTGAGCAGGAACGTCGTGAGCGTGAACGTGCTGAGCGTCTTAAAGCTGAACGTGAAAGCTTTGAAAATAAAAATATCAATGAGATATTTAAAGAATATTCCAAAAATCCATATTACATGGCAAAACGTGGCATAACATATGTTCTGGCTCACGCATTTGGGATCATACCTGTTGTGACGGATAATCCGGACTATATCAGGATGTTCAAAGTCAAGAAGGAAAAAGAACTGGCTGAGGCAGAGAGAAAACGTGTAGAGCGTGAAATTGAGATTATCTATGAAAAATATGCTCCGTATCTGAAATATGATGTAAAGAGGCGTATAAAAAACAGGCAGTTTAAAAAGAGAAAACGTCTTGAGCGAAAGAACAGACCGCCAAGACCATATATTCCGCCACAGCGCACCGCTGAGGAGCAGAAAGCTATCGACACTGAGATGAAGAGGCTTTACAAGGAGTATCACGTTTCGGCTGCGGGCAGACTGGTAAGACATTTGAAAGAAAAGTACAGAAAGAAACCTTAGTGCAGGAGGGAGCGTCGGTATCATCGGCAAGGCGTTGAGGATAGTAAAAATAGCTTTGACAATACTTGGCTCTGCTGTGTTTGCGGCACTGCTGAGTGTGACGGTGTACATAATGGTCTGCGGCTGTATCGGCAAAACAGCAAGCATTTTTGGTTACAGCGTACTGAAAGTCGTGAGCGGAAGTATGGAGCCGTCTATACATGAGGGTGACTATATTTACATCAAAAGGACGGATACTGACAGCTTAAAGGCAGGGGATATCATTTCGTTCTACTCTCAGGATGATAGTATTAAAGGCGAGATAAATACTCACAGGATATCTGAGGTTTTGGGCGACGGCACTTTTGTTACTAAAGGCGATGCTAACAAAATAGAGGACAGCGTGACGGTGCAAAAAGTCAGTATTATTGGAAAATACTATGGAAAACTCAGATTTTTCAAGTGGCTTGGGTCATTTGCATCAACAAAGAAGCTCCTCATACTGTTTGTTATAATCCCAACAGTTTGCATGGCGGTGTATGAGGTAAAAACTATCGCTGAGATAAAAATATATTCAAACCGTGAGGAAGCCTTGAAAGCGGCTGAGGAAGAAAAAGAAAAGCTTATGCGTGAGGCTGTTGAAAAGGAAGTTCAGCGGCTGAAAATGCAGGAAAACGAGAAAAAGGAGGCGGACAGCTTTGAATCAGGAAAAGATAATGAAGGCTAAAATGATAACGGCTATCATTATTTGTATTGCGGCAATAGCAGGGCTGTTCGTTTTTATCGGGCTTTATATGGACAAGTCCGAGGAAGTCAGAAAGACTTACATCGCTAAGTATATGGAAAATCTGTCTGCCGCCTCTGAGGAGATAGACACTTATCTTGAAAGCGGCAAAGATCTTCCAACAAGATATAACATGATACTTTCGGATATGGGTGCGGCAAGGTCGCTGGTGTTTCTTATCGACGATTATACGGAGGAGCAGAAGGCTATAAACGAGCTACATTACTGTTTTGTGAAGTATCCCGAACAAATGCAGGGCAAGCTTGAGAACGTAAAAAAAGCACTTGACCATATCACAGAAAATCTTGACAAAGGCTATAAGGAAGTCAATGAGATAGTTGATTCGGTTGATAAAATGGGAAATTAATGCAAGGAGGACAATAACGTGAGCAGTAAAGGGCAGCTTAAAAGAGAAATAAAGAAATGCAGACTTACTATTGAGGAGATAGAGCGTAAGAGATCACGTTCACAATCAGCACTTGTTCAGGCGATTCTTTTGCAGGAAGAGCCTAACGAAATGGACGTTGAGTGGTTCAACAAATACACAGGCGAGATAACCGCTTGCAGAAACCACATGATAGAATTGCAGAAAGAGCTTGACTCGATGAAATAATGGAGGTCGCCAAAGTGGCTGAGCATAAAGTGATAGAGAAAGCAGACAGCGAGGAAGAAAAGAAGAAACGCAAACTGCTTATTATAAAAATAATACCAGTTGCAGTGCTGGCATTTATACTTATTGCGGTCAGTCTGGCTTGGTTTACCATTGATAAAGCCCTTGATCTTGATTCATTTGGAATGAAAAGCGTAGATTCGCCATTTGAACTGAAAACAGTAGGCAGTGCCAATATGCTTAAAGCTGAGATACTTGACAGCAATGACTACTCTAAGGTGTCTGATGGGAGCAACATCACTTCTGACGAGAACAACAAGATCTACTGGCTTCTTGATGAAGAAAGCGGTATGACGAATGGTATCAATCCTGGTAGTCATGGAAAGCTTACTTTTTATGTTATTCCGAAACAGTCGGGGGAAATGGAGATACAGTTCAAGTTGAGTATCACGGGATATGCAGAGAATAAAAACGGCGACAGCGTTTCATACGAAAAGGTAACTGATGAAAATGTTACAAGCTTTTTGAATGGACACATCATGTTTTTTGAGAAATATGATGAAAGCACTCACACATATTCTGATTTTCTTAGTGATGAAACATTCACAAGGACGTTTAAAGATTGTAAGGCTGACGTTCCGCAGGAAGTGAACGTATATTGGGTGTGGCCGAACACTCTTGGTCAGATACTAATGAAAAGCACAGATGAAAATCTGACAGAAAAAAATGTGCTGTTTGATGATGACAGTAAAGAACGTTTGAATTTTGCGGAATATATAAAGGGTAATTTAAGCTTGTTCTTGTCAGGTGATGCCGATAAAGAACAAAATAAAACGGTTATTGGGAATATACTTAAAGGTGAAAAATACAGCACAGCACAGTTATCATCACTAAGCTCAATGTATAATGACGCTGACGAAAAGATAGGTACAAAGGTGCAATATATCCTTGTTGAACTAAACGTATAGATAAGAATATTAACTTTGCACGGAGGCAGTTGAAAGTGAAAGCTAATAGAAATCAGAAAATTAATAGAATATGCCACAAGCTTTATAGCAAGTATCGCAAGAATGTTATTTCTTTAGTTACCGCTGCCGTATTGCTTGTTACAAGTATGCCTCTTGCGGATATTTCAGGTGTTGTGTCTAAAATGGTATCAACTGTCACCAATGCTATTACGGCTATGGCGGCAGAAACATATACTGACATTTCTAACGATATTAAAAGCGACGTTTATACTATACAGAATGCAGAAGATTTTAAAAAGCTTCTTAATGCAGATCCTTCTGTTTATCAGAATATCACTGTATTGTTTTCAAACAACCAATCTCAGTTTAAGGCTTCTGATTTTACAGGAATAGAAAAAGGACTTGGCAATGAAGAATATCCTTTCAAGGGAACAGTCAAAGCAAATGAGGGTTCAGCTATTAATCTTCCTATTAATTTTGCTCTGTTTGAATATCTTAGTGACAGTGCAAATTTAGATACTATTATTTTTGCTAGACCGGAAGAAAAAAATTCAGCTTTGCTTGCTGAGAATGTTGTACACGGTGATGTGGCTTCAGCTAATAAGTGGAAAATAAAAGCTGATCCTGTAGATGATTCAGGTGCTACAATTTATAAATCCTTCACGTCTGTTATAGGCAATATGAAAAATGGAGCAACGGTCGATCTGGATATCGCTCTAAGTAATAATGTCAAGGTGGAAGTATCAGGCGGGGATAATGCAGGTCTTGCTTGTGGCACTATGGACGAGAACGCAAGCCTTGCCGTAAGCTTGTCAAGTAATTTGCTTGACGTTTCTGGCAAATCGAATGCAGGTGTATTTGTTGGAAAAATGAGTGCTGGTGCGACACTGAACATCGACAAGTGCAACACCTTGACGGATGTAAATATATCCGCAAACAACGCAGGCGGACTTGTGGGCAGTGCAGAGAATGCAGAAATAAATGTTGGCGAAGGTGTCACCATTACCATGACCGGAAGCGTTACAGGCTCTGTAACTGCGGGCGGTCTTTTCGGCTCTTATACATACAGTAAAGCCAACGAAAAGACATTTGATATTTCAAAATTCAGTGGCATGAAAATGGCACTTGCTTGTTCATCAGGAGATACCGCTGACAGTGCGGCTGTTGGTTCTGTTTTCGGAGTGCTGACAAACAGCGCAGATAGTGTAAAAATTAGTATCACGGGCACAGCTAATGATATTATTACTTCAAACTTCAAAGGTACTGTCAGGGCAGGCTTTTATGGTGGTATTGTCGGAAGATATTCTGCCAATGCTCTTAGCTCTGAACTAGCACTAAGTGATATCACTGTAAATGTGACCGGCTCATGCAATGCCCTTGATTTTGGCGGCATTATTGGTAAGATAGGTGATAACAGCAAGGCTTATGTAAGCGTCAAGAATACCACTATAAGTATTAAGAATCCCACATCATCACAAAATAATTATGGCGGACTTGTGGGCTATGCAGATCAGGCTTTTATTGATGTTGGAGGCAATGTCACAGTTGCGGCAGCTGACGTTTCTGCAAACCAGAGCGTAGGTGGCATTGTTGGCAAATTTAATAAAAATGGCGTTGTAAGACTTGGCGGTGAAACAGACCTTTCAGGCTTTTATCCTAAAGACTCTAACAAAAACAGATGTCAGATAGTAGGAAATAGAGGCAATGCTTTGATCTATAGCTTAAGCGGCTGGTCATTTATAAGGACATCTTCAAAAGTCATAGACGATATGGATTGGGGTGGAGTGCTTCGCCTTAACGATTCCGATATGCTTGAGAGTGCTGGCGGTGTTCTGTCTTTTGATGGATCAGGACATACTGTTACAATAAATGGATTTCCTAATAATAATATAACCATAAGCAATAGGGCAGATTTTGCCCGTGCAGCTTTGATAATGCAGCATGATAGCAATGATTTTGTTAAGTACAGCGAAAATTCTATAGATAAAACAGCAATACTTAAGGCGAATTTTACTCTTAGTGCAGATGTTGATATAAGCGACACAGGTCTAACCGGCTTTATGCGTGATAATGGTGAGAATACTTTCACAGGCACGCTGAATGGCAATAGTCATACAATTGCTATGAGCGTAGGCAAAGACGCTAAGATAGTTTTCCATACTCACAATGGACTTTTTGCAAAGACAAGCGGTGCAAAAATAAGCAATATAAAGCTTGTTTCAATTTTCAATATTGTTGGCGATAATGCTTCGGACGGTGACGCTTGTTATATTGGTTCTGTATCTGCATACAACAGCGGAGCTTTGACTATTGACAAAGTGACCGCCAATGTGACCGCATCTCCAAGTGGTGCGTATACTAATTTTGTCGGAGGTCTGGTTGGATATGTTGCTGACGCCACAAGCGAAGTTTCATTCACTGATTCTAAGGTAACAGCAAATCTTACATACGATAATAGCACAACAAAGGTAGATTGTACTTGTCTTGGCGGAGTTATCGGAATGGTAGGAGCTGTTAAATCAAAGCCTGCAACCGGTATTAAATTTGATAATGTCACTGTTGGCGGAAATATAACTGACAAACACACAGGAAGTAACTCTAGAGTTGGTGGACTTATTGCTGAAATACGAGCAAACGATGTTATTCCTAATTATTACAAATCAACTGGCGAAGCTGTTTTTACTAATCTAGTGTTAATAAAAGACGTGACTATTAGTGCCCTGACTATTAAGGATAATGATAGCAAAGGTTGCAAAACAGGTGGAGGTTTTCTTGGCCATGATTGGTATAGAGTTGAAGTTACGCTTGAAAAATTGAATGTAACTAAATCGACTATTAATACAAACTGTGAAGAACTTGGTGGTCTTGTATATTCCACAACAGGTTACTGGAGTATTAAAGAAATTGTTTTTGATAGTATTGCGATCAATGCTCAAAAATGTAAGATTCTAGGATTACTTGCTTCGGTTCTTTTCGGAAAAAGTGATGACTATTACGGGTTTGATTATAGCACTGGATATAATAATAATAACAATGACAAATACAATGGTACTAGTGATGCAACGTATTTTGAGCTTGTCGAGCAAAATGGTTACAAAATATTAAATCCCACAATAAAAATAGCAAATAACTATAAACGATTTGATGAAATAGCTGGCCGTAGTATTTTGATTGAAACAAATCCTCTTTCAAATAAGCAGGCTATAGTTTCAATTCCTGCAGTTACAGAGGACGGAAAATGTTTACTTTATATGGACGGCAAACACTGCAACACCTATCAAAATCAAACCAAAAATAATGGTAAGTCATGGAAAAATAATTCTTGCGTAAGATATTATTATAACCTTGATAAGTATAAGAATGGTAGTGGTACGACAGGTGGAGCTAAGGCTGTTGAGTGGAGCGCAAAGCTTTTTGCGGCAAATAATATAAAAAATTATATTAATAGCACAAATATAGATTTTCCAACAGATGCAGAAATAGATTTGACAGGATATTCATTTTATCCTGTTGATACAAATGGTTGTAATATAAAATCAAATTCAACCATTACTTTTTATAATAAGGAATTTAATCGGTCTGAAGAATTTTCCAATGGTGGTAATGACGGAATTTCTCGCACCACTACCGGAACAGATTTGGTACACTCGCAACATTACATGATGCAATCTGGACTTTTCAGAAATGAAAATGGAGCTGTTACCATAAGTGGTAAACTGACCTTTAAGGGAAATATCGGTAAAGTGAATGGTGGTTCAGGTGCATTGGTTTGCGGCTCGGTTGCTGACGACACCAATACCACAAAGAAATCTGTCAAAATTACCGGCAGTATCGTTCTTGATGATCTGTATGTGAATGATACTTCTTTAAGTTTAAATGGTGAAAATTCTTATGCCCCTTTGCTTATAAATAAGATAGGCAACATGACAGAGATCACTATACAGAATGTGTCACAGAAAAAACACAGTTTGACTACTGCTAAATATGATAAAGGCGGTCAGGATTATGCTGCAACAAGCCTTATAGGCAATGTAGGAAGCAAAAATGGTCAAAATATATCTCTGACTTTCTCAAATATCAAGCTTGACGCAAGTGAAGCAAATTCAATTTTCAAAAATGCTACTTTGCTTGAAAGCTTTCAGCATTCTGACGGCGCAGGCTCTTCTGCAATATACAACTATAAATGGGATGACGATTGGGGTAAAGACTCAGCTGGCAATATTAAGCATAATGTAACCTACGGAAAAGAAGTGTCTGAAACCATTAAGAATGTTGACAATGACGGAAAGAGCAGGCAGAATAAATATCATGGTGATTGGAGTATGGATGACAGGTATACTTCTCCTATCCAAAATAACGCAACAGAGGAATATAGCTTTACTAAATACAAGCCATATGTTGCTAAATCGTATGATACCACTCAAAACTATGATGAGATAGACGTAAACCTTGAGCGACCATATCTTATAAAGGGCTGCGGAACATACTCTGATCCATATATCCTTGACGCTTCTACTCTTGCCGAGGTCGCACGAGTTATCAGTACAGCCGCACCTACAAATGGCTGGGAAGTAAACTATAATGCAAACGCTTCTGCCGATAAGGCGACTGTTGATGCTAATAGTGCTTTTTGCAAAGGCACCAAGCATGAAACCTATACTTATGATGGTGCAGGCAATTTTGTAAGCGGAACGAAAAAAGTTTCAGTTTCAAAAGATAACATGATCAAATATCTTTGCGAAGCTTATTACAAGATAGATGATGATATAGTTCTCGGCAGTTCTTTTGCAGGTCTTGGCGGAACATCAAACAGTTACGTTTTCAGGGGCGTTATTGTTGGACAGCAGAGATCCGACGGAACATATCCAACTATCACCAATAAATCTGCAAGCCCACTCATTAGGTTCAGCAGCGGAAGTGTTGTAAAAAATATCAATATAGTATTTGCTAATAATGTAACGCTTTCAAAAAACAATAATAATAAATTAAACTATAGTACCGGAAAGACAGAGTATTATGGCGGTGTTATGGGCGTTGTGTTCGGCGGAGATAATATCATTGATAATGTCAAGGTAACAAATCCTAATATAACATTTGCAAAGAACGATAACAGCAAACAACATCTCATTACTGCAGGCGGATATGTTGGCGCTATCGTTTACGGTGGCGTTATTTTCAGAAATATGAACAACGTTGCCAAAGATAGTGCGCTTACAACCAACAATACTGAGGCAGTGGACGAAAACGCAGATACCAACCTCTTTATCAATCCATATATAGGCAGAGTTGTAAACGGCTTTGCTATCGAAGAGGGAAGAACGTTCGGTAAGTCAACTAACCTTAACAATGGCAGGAAAAATTATCTCATCACGCAGTTTAAGAGCGAGCTTAATGATGCTGAGAAATTAAATGTTATTGCCGGCACGACAAATACTATTGAAGTGCCTAATGCACAGGCATTGTTTATGCTGTCTGTAATATCACAGTCCGGTATGGGATATACAGATAAATATAAAAACACTTGCGGCTATGGTCACTATACTTTCACTCGAAATGCAGACTATTCAAAAGTTGGTACAGCTGCATTGACTTCTGATGATAAAGATTACAAAACTGCGCTCTCAGATTATCAAAGACTTGAATCAAATAATGGCAAAGTATTTGAAAATAAAGTGTCTGTAATGCTAAAAAAATATACAAAGCCAAGTGGAAATCTTTATGAAGCAAAATGGGCACACGATCAAAGTAAGAAATTTACTGTTAAGCTCACAGGAAATGAAACCTATGACCTCACCGATACAGGTTTTCGTGGAATAAATCAGTTGTTTGATGCAGCAGATAGTAACCTGGGCGGCATTGACTGTGGATATACTTTGTCTTTGACAGTTATCCAGGGAAATGATCAGACTATAAAGCTCGATACAGATATAAAAGCCTATGCTGTGAAAATAACAGATAACAAGGGCGGTAGCGCTAACACTGTTGAGTTTGAAAATGTGGATAACTATAAGTATCGTACCGCATTCGACAAAGTGAAAGGAGTTGGGCTGATAAACTGTTCAACGTATGCTCTGACTGTAGATAGTCTTAATCTTTCCGGCAAGATCAGCGTTAAGACGTATAACAACGACGGAAAATCGTATGTTAATGAAGACCTTTCTACAGGTGGTATTGTTGGCGGAGTACAGGGTCAATGCAAGTTTAGCGGAATAACCTTGAACGATCTTGAGGTATCTGGCGCATATACTGTGGGAGGACTTATAGGAAAGTCAACAAATAATATCAACATAAGTGGTGTTAAGTCTGAAAACAGCGGCATATATGTGTATGGCGGATTTGAAACAGGCGGTCTTGTGGGAAATTCTCAAAAAGGCAGCGAATTTAATGTTAATGATTCCAAGATAACAATTAATAAAGTTGAATTTGCTAATCTTGATAAAGGCACAGGTACTTGGTTTGGCGTAGGCGGAATCGTAGGCTCTGCAAATATCAAAACGACAATAAGCAATGTCCGGCTTACACCTTATAATAAAGACAGCTTTATCGGCTCAAAAAAAGACAATAAACCCCTTGCTACCCAGACAATGAACGAGGGCGGTCTTATAGGATTGTCTAACGAAGTATGCATAATAGAAAACACAAGCGTCAGCGTCGATGTTTATGGAAGTAATGCCGGCGGATTCGTTGGAATAAACAAAAAACAGTTGTCTGTCAATGAGAACTGTTATTATGGTGGAACGTCTGACACATCAGCTTGCGGTGTATATGGTTATGCAAGCTCAGGCGGAATGGTCGGCACACAGAATGAGGCTGTGAACATATCAAAGTCTGCTGTAAAAAATGCAGCGATAGGTATACCAGCTGCTAAAAATGATAATGTAGGTATCGGAGGTTATGTTGGCATAAAAGCTAACGGTGATCTGAAGATAACTGATTGTGAAGTCAATAATGTTACTCTGTCAGCAGAAGATAAGTCCAATGGTGCAGGTGCAGGCGGCGTGATCGGTCATAATGACCGTGGAAACACATATGCTTATGATATTCTCATAAATAAATTAGGCTATGTAAGAGGCAACAATAGCGTATCTGTTTCTAACTTGATAGGTTGGAACTATGATAAAAATCTATCGTCTAAATTTATTGGAGTATCGGTAAATAACACGGATTGTTTACCTGATATACAGTATGGTGATTCACAGATACCTGCCAACTTTATCGCAGTTCATGCTGACTATAACGGCGATCAGAATAATACCCAAAATATCGGCGAGGGAAGCGGCACGCACGTTGATAGCTATTCACCTTATGTCAACATAAATCCAAGCAAAACCGTTGGTGATAAATTTTTCACAGGCGATCTTGTTGGCGGAAATATGCAGACTATCATCAGTGACGCTGCTTCCTATACGAATGGCACAAAGACAAAATCCTATGGCATAAACAGTACCATAAAGACATATGCAGAGAATTTGGATAAATCAAAGCTTACAACATTTCGTCAGGCCTCTGAGCTTGATGTTCAGGAGCTGAACGATCTTCCAGTTTTGCTTATTGATGATAACTCATCGTTGAATATCACACAAATGCTCGCAAAGTATATATCAGTTCTGACAAATTGTGATGTTTGCGACAGCAGTTCAAATAAGCTGAAAACAACAGATCTTATGAATGTAAGCACAGCAACTTATGTGTATGATAACGGCAGTTTAACAAAATCAGACAAAACAACTCTTACATTTAACAGCAAGACAGGATATTTCAAGGTCACAGACGGTCAGTATGACAATGACGGCACAAACAGATTTACTGTCATTACTCTCGATTATACCGACCCAACGGGAAGCGGTAAAACTGCTCTTAGACTTCATGTTCCTGTTTTTGTAAGAAAAGTGCTTGATTTCAGCTTCCAATCTTACGTTATCTCAGGCACAGACTATAACCATTCTCACTATACGGATAAAACAAAGCTTGCTTTTGAGAGCTTTGATGCACCTGTTACTACTTATTTTAAATATTCCTATTACAAATCTGCTAACGAATGGGAAAAAATGCTCAATAATGGTGACAGCCTGCTTTGGAGCTTTGATAAAAAGCTTTATCTTATTGGTGATAGTGCAACTGACAGTGGTGTGCTTACCGATGATACAAAGCTAACTCTTGTTGATGCAAATAACAATGACAAGACTTATCATTCTACCGCAAGTGATGCTAAGTTTAATAAAACAACCGGTGAGCTTGACTTGACAAATATAAGCGGCTTTAAACCGGTCACAATGAATGATGTACTGTTAAGATATGCGTCGGTAACAGCCGCAGAATCATCTGACGGAACACTTGTTGAGGCAGATGATGAAGCTACAGCTACTGTAAAAACAAGCGACGGCAAGTATTATAGACCTGCCGGGGAGGCTGAAACAGGCACTTATAAGATAACTGTTTCAGCGAATAGTGATACACCGAAAAATGATAATGACGAAATGATAATAAGCGAAAGCTATTATCTCACTATCACCATTCCGGAAACGGGAAGCTCAAAAAAAGTCATCAAGAACTTTGTGAATTACTATAGTGGTAATACGTCAAGAAAGCTCAATGGCAATTTGCCTACACATCTTGTTGACAGCAATACCGGTACATATGTTATTGCAAATTTCTTTAAGCAGGAAGTAAGCGTTGATGCTCATGATCCGGAGGAGATAACAGCGTCAAATAACTTTATCCATGCCACAATGACTTCAAAGATAAGCATCGATCAGAGCCTTAGAGATACATTTAATGGCTATAAGAGTGACGATTTCAATATGTATCAGGCGTTTAAATTCTCTATGAAGAACTTTGATGAAAACGATGCGGGAGCTAATGCAAGGATCATTGCAGGAACTTCGGTGAATGTTGATTACAGCATTTTAAACAGTTCAGACACAGAGTTATCAAACGCAAAAATAAGCAAGACGGAGACATTTTCAGAAGCTAAAGACAGCTATATGCTGATGTATCCCGATTCGGTCTACAATTATATCAATAGTGACACAAATGGCTCTATAACTGTCAAGGCTGATATCAGCTTAACTTATGGTACTGCAGGGATCATAGATCAGTTTCCTGAGCGTAAGGACGGGGATACAAAAACCGGTATTGGAGTAAATGCGGCGTCTTATGTTGCATATAGCCAGAACAATATTGAGAACAGCTCTATCTCTAAAAGTGGAGATATGCCTGCCAGACACTACTATAGAAAGGCAATGACGGTGGCACAGCTAAACTATAACGTTGCAGAGTCAACGGTTCTTGAGTCGAAGGATTCACCATTTTCACAGCTTGGTATCAATGCCAAAGATATGACTACAGAAGAAATGGCAATAACAGCAAATGCTATCTATGATCTGTCTGCTTTGAGTCGGTCAACAAGGGACAGCGGCAAAAAAATACAGTATACAATGAGATTGTATGTTAAGGACAATAGCGGCGATTATAAGCAGACAAACGATATTAGCAAATATCTCAGTAGCTTTACTTTGGAAAACGCCACATCGAGCAGCGGTCTGAATGGCAAGGAGTGCGTTTTTACCACTGACTATAATGGCGAAGAACAAAACACAGCCGTTACGAAATTTACAGTAAAAACAGGCAAGGCTTTTGAGGAGCAGGGACTTACCTATGCAAACTACAGAGTTGAGCTTACCGCAGTATTGCTTAATGACAATAATTCAGTTGTTAATGGAACTACCGCAAGCGACTATGTTGTTTACACCAACGCCAAAATAGAAACAGGCTTTATAAACTAATAATAAGCAGGCATTTTCAGGAGAAAATTATGACAAAAAGCATTTTTGGAAAATTCAGAAAATTAGAAAAAAAGAAGAGGCTCCAGCTGGTCATAGCAGTATCTCTCTCGGCGGTACTGCTTGTGGCACTGCCTGTTTATGCGTGGTTTACTCACGATCGTTCCATTGCACTTACAACAAAAATAAATGCTCCTACTCAGCTTTATATCACCGCAGGAAACAAAGAATCTGTGGCAAATCTTGAAATGGCAGATATTGACGTTGAGGACGGCAGATATAAAGACTTTGTTTTCGGCATAGGCGGGGCAGACGTGCAACAATATCAAATACAGCTTGCACATACAACGAATATCCCTTTTGAGTATGAGATATACCGTGCGAAAGATGTACCGGAAGCTGATAAAAATAATGATACTGTAGTTTATGTATCTGATGAAGAGAATAAAACGTTTTATTACAATATAGACGGCAATAAGATCTCGGGACATTATCTCAATCAGCAAGGCTCGGAGATACTTGCTAACAGCACACTTCACGAAAAGTCTTATGACACTTATAGCAATGTTCAGAAAAATGCCGAAGCACTTTATTGGCAGTCGGACGCACTGACGGTAATTGACAATAAAGACCCGTTTTGCGATTATTTTATAATAAGAGTAAAATGGAATGAAAACGTCCAAAACAATAAAGAAACTGATATGGTCTACCTTACAGTTCAAAGAAAGTAATATATCACCAGACAGAAAGGAGGGCGGCTGTTATGAAAGACCAATTTATAAAAAAGCTTAAAAGATCGTGGCTTGCAATATGGATAGCTTTTGCGGCAGCCGCACTCAGCACTGTTGGCGTTCTGGCGGCTTATACCAGCGTTTCAAGTGTAAAGCGAGTTGTGTCCACACAAAAGGGAGCAGGTATGCTGTTTTCATCTAATTATCTTACAACAGATGAAAATGATCTTCCAAGGACGATAACATTTAGCAGTATGGAAACCTCGCCTTGTGTGACAGTCAATGTATGCAACTATCCGCAAACAATGATAAAGCACAATGATAAGGATATCACATACACCATTACAGTTGAACTTGTGGACAGCGACGGAAATGCCGTTACCGGAGAAGAAGCTGCTAAATACTCGGTTGAATATGGCGGTGAAAATAAGACTTTTGAAGGTAATTCAAAAATTGTATTTTCTTCACTTGTGCTTAAATCAGATGATTTCAATAAGCATGAATTTGTGCTGACCTTTGATAAGTCACAGCTCACAAAGTCTGATATATACATGAAAGTGACAGCCGCACCTACAGATCAGGCAGAGTTGAAAACGCTCTCCGCAAAGCTTGGAGTTATCTATATAAATGATAACACATCAGCAACATGGACAGGCACATTCATTGACAATGCTACCTCGCCTAAAGATCTTGACGGCTTCAACTACCGCCTGTCAGGCAGCGGCGAGGGTACTGTCACCCTGACATGGAACACAAACTATGTTGATATCAGCACATGGTTTAAAAACACTTACAGCCTGAATGTTTCCACAGATGTAAATACAAAAATTGCCACTGCAACTATGAAAGTCGATTCTGCCGAGAAAAATCAATATGATATTCAGTTCTATCGAACGAACGGCATTAACAGTGCGGAGCAGTGGTCTGACCAAAATCATACCGATATTACGGTGAATGGAACGGGATTTGTTTCAATGAGTTTCACTCAAAGCACAGCGAAAGAAAATTAGAATATGTACAAAAAAACGGACTGCAAACAAAATGCAGTCCGTTTTCTTTTGTAGGGGCGAACAGTGTTCGCCCGTTATTATATCCGTGTAATGTTCAGTACGAAAGCTTAGAGTGCAGACTTCAAAGCCTCAGCAAGCTGAGCAGGACATGATGTGCCACGTCCGTTGCAGTCGATACCCTCAAGTCTGTCAATAACGTCTTGAACCTTCATGCCCTCAACAAGCTTTGATACACCCTGTGTGTTGCCGTTACAGCCGCCTGTGAAATGCACTTTCTTTACGATACCGTCCTCTACTTCGATATCTATTTTTCTTGAACATACTCCCTTTGGAGTGTAGCTTATAGTTGCCATTTGAAAAACCTCCTAAATTCTTGCTACGCCTGTTTCTCTTGCAGCCTTTGCCACAGCCTCAGCCACAGCGACCGGTACTGACCTGTCAAAAGAGTTAGGCAGTATAAATTCCGCATTAAGCTTGTCCTCAGGCACACAGCCTGCGATAGCCTTTGCGGCAGCCATTTTCATTTCCTCATTGATGTCAGAAGCCCTTACTGCAAGCGCACCCTTGAAAATTCCAGGGAAAGCGATAACGTTGTTTATCTGGTTAGGGAAGTCTGAACGTCCTGTGCCAACAATAAACGCACCTGCCGCCTTTGCTTCGTCAGGCATTATCTCAGGTGTCGGGTTAGCCATTGCGAAAAGTATAGGCTTATCGTTCATGGATTTAACCATTTCAGCGGTCACAAGCTTTGGCTTGGAAACACCTACGAAAGCGTCTGCACCCTTGAGTGCGTCAGCAAGAGAGCCGTGGAGCTTGTTCTTGTTTGTGACCTTAGCCATTTCAGCATGAGCCTCGTTAAGATAATTGTCGCCCTCGCAGATTATTCCCTCACGGTCTACCATGATAAGGTTGCCGATACCGAGAGAAAGCAAAAGCTTTCCGATAGCACAGCCGGCCGCACCTGCGCCGTTTATTACCAGTGTGATGTCCTCTATCTTCTTGTTTGCTACCTTGCAGGCGTTCATAAGTGCCGCACCGACAACAATAGCAGTTCCGTGCTGGTCGTCATGGAAAACAGGGATATCAACTTTCTCTTTGAGCTTTGCTTCTATTTCAAAGCACCTTGGAGCGGCAATATCTTCAAGATTTATTCCGCCAAAGCTGTCTGATATCATAGCGATAGTGTTTACAATTTCGTCAACGTCATTGGACTTTATGCAAAGCGGGAAAGCGTCAACGTCTGCGAACTCCTTGAAAAGCGCACACTTGCCCTCCATAACAGGCATACCTGCCAGACCGCCAATATTTCCAAGACCAAGCACAGCAGAGCCGTCTGTTATAACAGCCACAAGATTTGCACGTCTTGTAAGCTCATATGAAAGGTCGGGATCTTTCTGTATCTCAAGGCAAGGCTGAGCAACGCCCGGAGTATATGCGAGAGTAAGGTCTTTGGCATTGTTTACCTTTGCTCTCGAGCAGACCTCTATCTTGCCTTTCCATTCTCTGTGTTTCTGTAGTGATTCTTCCATTACGTTCATTTTATACAGTCCTCTCTATTTTACGCATTAAAGGAACATTACCGCATGATAATGTCCCTTTATTATACCATATTATTTCTCTGTTTTCACAGCCGCTTTGTTAGCTTTTTGTGAATTTATATGAATGAGCCTGAACAGCTTATCAAGATTTTCTTTGTCAGTGGTCATGCTGCCGATATGCGTCATTGTTTCGTTATACAGACCGTGGAAGTCAGAGCCACCAGTCACTATCAGGTCATGTTCCTTTGCGATATCCACAAGCTTCTGCTGTTGAGTTGGAGTAGCAGAGTGATGATATGCTTCAATTCCGTCAAGCTTGCCTGCCTCTATAAGTTCAAGAAGCAGCTCGGTGTTGTTGAACATAACAGGGTGTGCCATAACAGCAATGCCCTTTGCGGAATGTATAAGATCAAGCACAAAGTTTACGTCAGGATATTCACGGGTCACAAGGCATTCGCCGTTTGGATATGCAAAAAGCTTGTCGTTCACAGAGCCGTAAAGCTCAGTGGCATAGCCGTAATTCACTAATGCTCTCATGATATGCTGTTTAAAAATGCTCTTTGAGCTTTTTGTGTAGTGCAGTACAGCATCGGCAGGGATAGGATATCTTGCCATTACCTTTTCTATCATTTCCTTTGCACAGTCTTTTCTTATCTGGCATGACTTCAGGCAAAGACCCTCGAGCCTGTCAGGTTTCTGCGGTGCATAGCAAAGAATGTGTACTTTTGAATTGCGCTTCTTGTCCCATGCGGAAAGCTCTACCGCAGGAATGACCTTGACCCCATAACGTTCGCCAAGTATTTGCGCTCTGTTTGATGATGAAAGAGTGTCATGGTCTGTTATCGCAAGAAAGTCAAGTCCCATTCTCTTTGCCTGAACAATGACCTCTTCTATACCAAGCGAGCCGTCAGACAGTGTTGTGTGACAATGCAGATCTCCTGTCATACCTTTGTTCCTCCAAATCTATAAAATATATCTGTCATTTTCTGTATATATAGTACAGCCGTTAAATTTGACTAAATAATTATAACATATTTTATATACATTTGCAAGCACTTTTGAACAATTTACACAAAATTTGCACGAAAATTATATTATTTTGTCGTATATGACAAATCCACAGTGTCGAAATAGTGCGATTTAACGAAATATCAGAGCTTATATCCGAAGAATTTTTCGCAAAACCATACGTCTTTAACCTGAAAGCTCTTGCCGTTTAGATATTCAAGTATACCTGCGTCGGTGGTGAATTTAAACGTGAGCTTGTACGAATAAAGTGCCTGCGTTTTCACATTGTATGCACGGTTGACTTTATTTATTCCGTATTTGCCGTCACCAAGGAGAGGATAGCCAATGTGAGCAAGGTGCGCCCTTATCTGATGCGTCCTGCCTGTGACAAGGTCAACTTCGAGAAGTGCAAGGTCATCAGCCTTGTTTTCCGCAAGCACACGATAAGAGGTTATCATGGTGCGGCTGCCCTCAAATTTCTTGTCGGATACCCTGACGGTCTTTGTCGCCTCGTCCTTTTGATGATAAGCCGTGAGCCGAGCAGACTTTTCCTTTGGTATGCCAACGGTCACGCAAAGATAAAGTTTTTCAAGCTCTCTGTCTTTAACTTTTTGATTAAGCACACGCAAACTTTCAGCATTTTTCGCACATATTACGATACCCCCTGTGTTGCGGTCGATCCTGTTGCAAAGGGCAGGAGCAAAAGACAGCTCCTCCTCAGGACGATATTCACCCTTTTCATAAAGATAGTGCTGTATCCTGTTTATAAGTGTGTCCGCCGAACCACTTTCGTCCTCATGTACCACAAGTCCGCACTTTTTGTCGCAAAGGATAATATTCTCGTCCTCGTAAATAATATTCAGTGCAGAGGGTGCGGAAAGAAATGCAGGCTTGCCGCTGTCGGTATCAAAAAATTCGTCATTGATGTAAAGCTGCATAACGTCACCGCAAGCAAGCCGTGTGGATATCTCACAGCGTTTGCCGTTGACCTTGATACGCTTTAGGCGCAGATATTTGTACAGCAGATTTTTAGGCAGCTTCGGCACAGCCTTTGTGAGAAACTTGTCAACACGCTGACCTGCGTCATTCTGATTTATGGTAAACTCTCTCATGCCGTACCTCAGAGTTTCACACGAGCGGAGAATCCTCCGTCAATAAGCTCGTCAAGACCAGTGCTGTCAGCACCGCTTTCACGGAGAAGCAGAAGAATTTCTGACATATCGCAGGCTTTGCCTTTACGGCGAGATATCTCCTCTTCACATTTGATAGCATATTGTAAAGGCTTTTTGTCAGCAGGGAAGTTCACATCTGAGCCTTGAGCGATGAGCCATTTGATGAAATCAACACTTCGCTTGTCAGGCTTGAGAACGCCGTCCTGCTCCACAAGGTCTGCACTTTCGATAGCAGTGAGCAGGAAAGTAAGCCCGTTGCTGTCAGTGTCGTTGTAGTCCACATCATCAGAGATGAACAAGAATTTAAGTTCTTCCAGTTCACGCTTTGAGAGGGTGTAGTTGTATTCGTCATATGATCTATTCATGTTACGTCCTCCTGAAATTATTACTATAGTGATATTATAACCTAAAGTGTGGGATAATGCAAGAGGGGAGCGGTATTAAGTGAGGAGTGAGGAATGAGGAGTGAGGAATGAGGAATGAGCAAAGCTGACCAAAGTTGTGCCCCCTGCACCGAGCGTAGCGATTTTGTGGCATGACAAACTCTCCCGAATAATCTGTAGGGGCGAACAGCGTTCGCCCGTGCTCAGGATTTGCTGTAAATTCAGAATTGTCGGGGAGAATTTTTTGCTGCCGAACCTTGTTGTTACCGTGGGCTTATTACTTCGACGGGCGAACGGTGTTCGCCCCTACACATACATCGAGCTGATACCGCAGGTTTAGTAACAATACCAGTCCGAAAAATCGTACATATACGCAAATTCAAAAAATATTGATAAAAAAGCCTTTACAATTAAAAATAATTGTAATATAATAATTAAAACAACTGTTCGATTGAGGAGGCATTTATGGATAAGTTTCAGCTTGTTTCAGATTATAAGCTTTCAGGCGATCAGCCCGAAGCAGTAGACGCTTTAGTAAAGGGTATCGAAAGCGGTATGAGAGAACAGACCCTTATGGGCGTTACAGGTTCAGGCAAAACCTTTACTATGGCAAACGTTATTGCTCGGATAAACCGTCCGACGCTGGTGCTTGCCCATAATAAGATACTTGCCGCTCAGCTTTGCTCTGAGTTCAAGGAGTTTTTTCCGAACAATGCCGTGGAATATTTCGTGTCCTACTATGACTATTATCAGCCTGAAGCCTATGTGCCTAGCAAGGACGTTTATATCGAAAAGGACAGCTCGGTGAACGATGAGATAGACAAGCTCAGACATTCCGCTACCTCCGCTATCGCTGAACGCCGTGACGTTATTATCGTTGCCAGCGTTTCTTGTATCTACTCCCTTGGCGACCCTGAGGAGTATAAGTCCATGGTGGTGTCTATCCGCCGTGGTATGGAGAAATCCCGTGACAGACTTATCGCCGACCTTGTGGGTATACAGTATGAGCGAAACGATATAAACTTTGTGAGAAACAAGTTTCGTGTCAGGGGAGATGTGGTGGAGATATTTCCTGCAAATTCTACAGACACTGCCATAAGAGTGGAGTTCTTCGGCGACGAGATAGACCGTATCACAGAGATAAATGTTGTCACAGGCGAGGTGCTTTGCTCACTTGCCCACGCCGCAATTTTCCCTGCTTCCCATTATATTGTCAGCCGTGATAAAATGCACGACGCTATCGAAGAGATCAAGCAGGAGCTTGACGAGAGGATAAAGTATTTTAAGGATAACGATATGCTCATCGAGGCTCAGCGTATCGCACAGCGCACCAACTATGACATCGAGATGTTGGAGGAGATAGGCTTTTGCAGCGGTATCGAGAACTATTCCCGTGTGCTTGCAAGACGTCCCGCAGGTTCTACGCCGTTCACTTTGCTTGACTTTCTGCCTGAGGATTTTGTGCTTTTCGTGGACGAGTCGCACGTTTCTCTGCCGCAGGTAAGAGGTATGTATGCAGGCGACAGAGCGAGAAAACAGACACTTGTTGACTATGGCTTCCGTCTGCCCTCAGCAATGGATAACAGACCGCTGACCTTTGATGAGTTCTATTCTCATATCAATCAGGCGGTGTTCGTGTCCGCTACCCCAGGACCTATCGAGCAGGAAAAGTCACAGCAGATAGTGGAGCAGGTCATAAGACCGACAGGTCTGCTTGACCCTGAGATAATCGTAAAGCCGACTGAGGGTCAGATAGAGGACTTGCTCAGCGAGATAAATATGCGCACAGCTAAAAACCAGCGTGTGCTGGTCACAACGCTCACAAAGAAAATGGCTGAGGATCTGACAAACTATCTAAAGAGCTTTGACGTAAAGGTGAGATATATGCACCACGATATCGACACTATCGAGCGAATGGAGATAATCCGTGACCTGCGTCTGGGCGAGTTCGATGTGCTTGTGGGTATCAACCTTTTGCGTGAGGGTCTTGACTTGCCTGAGGTAACTCTCGTGGCAATACTTGACGCTGATAAGGAGGGCTTCCTGCGTTCTGAAAGCGCACTTATACAGACCATAGGCAGAGCCGCACGAAATGCCGAGGGCAAGGTAATAATGTATGCCGACACCGTGACACGCTCAATGGAAAAGGCTATAACCGAAACGGAGCGCCGTCGTGCAATACAAATGAAGTTCAACGAAGAGCACGGCATAGTTCCGAAAACTATAGTCAAGGATATAAGAGATGTAATAGAAATATCCACCAAGGAAGAGGTGGAATACGAGGCAAGGCAGAAAACAAAGCTTTCAAAGCAGGAAACTGCAAAGCTCATAGAAAAGCTTACAAAGGAAATGAAAGAGGCGGCAAAGCTGCTTGAATTTGAGCACGCCGCATTCCTGCGTGATAAAATTGCGGAGTTAAAGGGTGAGAAGAAATGACAGAGCTTTATTTATCCGATTTGATGAAGCTTGGCGGTATCGACCCTGACGAAGCAGTGCTTATAAGGCACTCTGTCGGCGACATAGCATTTGCAAAATGCTATGAAAACGGCTCTGAGAGCATTGAACAGTATACACGCCTGCAAGCGGAGCATTTTTCTGACGGCTTTAAATATTGGCTGGTTTTCATTGGCGAAAAGGGCAGAGGTGCTAGATTTTTCGGGGCTTATACAGTAAAAGGCAAACACCCTGCCACGCCTGATAATATGCCCACAGGTTTTCCTGTGCCTGAGATGTTTGAAAGAAACGTTTATCAATATGACCTAGAAGCAAACGATTTTCTTTCGGATTATCAGGGAAGATTAGTCATAGATTGGGGCAACGCCGCAGTTGCATGGCACCAAAAAGCCACAAACCCTAAGAAAATAATAGCTGTGAACTCACAAGATTTTGTGGGCTATGATAACTTGATATTGAGCTTTGGACAGCTTAAAGATATTATTGAAAAGCCTAATGTCTATGATAAATACATCTCAGCCCTGAGTGCTGTAAAAGCTGTTTATCTTATCGCTGACCGAAAAACAGGCAAGCAATATATAGGCTCTGCCACAGGTTCTGACGGACTTTTCGGCAGGTGGAAAGAGTATGTAAAAACTTTTCACGGCGGAAACAGCGGTATAAGAGATTATCTTGCGATATCATCAGATAGCTACAAAGGTTTTCAGTTTTCCATTCTTCAGATATTTTCAATGAATGAGTCCAAAGAGAAAATACTGAATTGTGAAGCCTTGTGGAAAAATAAACTTCTGACCAAAGATTTTGGTCTAAATGACAATTAGTGAGAAAATGTAGTGGCGAACAGTGTTCGCCCGCCTGCATACCAATATGTGATTTTTCAATACCAAAAGGAGAGTAAAGTTAATAATGCCAATTAACGAGATAGTTATAAAAGGTGCAAGAGAGCATAATCTCAAAAATGTTGATGTTACCATACCGAGAGATAAGCTTGTTGTTATGACAGGTCTTTCGGGTTCGGGAAAATCTTCTCTTGCATTCGATACCATATACGCCGACGGACAAAGACGTTATGTTGAGTCGCTGTCATCTTATGCGAGAATGTTTTTGGGTCAAATGGATAAGCCTGATGTTGACAGCATAGAGGGGCTTTCCCCTGCTATATCCATAGACCAGAAAACTACTTCCAAAAACCCACGTTCTACTGTTGGAACAGTCACCGAGATATACGACTATCTCAGACTGCTTTACGCCCGTATAGGTGTGCCACACTGTCCTGTCTGCGGAAGAGAGATACGTCAGCAGACAGTGGATCAGATCGTGGATAAGATAATGGAGCTTGAAGAGGGTACAAAGATTCAGCTTTTAGCTCCTATCGTCAGAGGACGTAAGGGCGAGCATACAAAAGAGCTTGACCGTGCAAGGAAGTCGGGCTATGTGAGAGTGCGTATCGACGGCATAACCTATGACCTTTCGGAAGAGATAAAAATAGAGAAAAATAAAAAGCATACTATCGAGATAGTGGTGGACAGACTTGTTATCAAAGAGGGCATAAAGTCACGTCTTACCGACAGTATCGAAACTGTTTCTTCGCTTACAGGGGGACTTGTAGGGGTTGACGTTATCGGCGGAGAGGAAATGCTTTTCTCTCAGAATTATGCCTGCCCTGAGCATGGTGTTTCCATTGACGAGCTTACTCCGAGAATGTTCTCTTTCAACAATCCTTTCGGTGCTTGCGAAAAGTGTACTGGTCTTGGGGTGTTCAAGAAGATAGACCCTGAGCTTATTATTCCTAACAAAGACCTTTCCATAAGGCAGGGAGCGATAAAAGCAAGCGGCTGGAACAGCCTTGAAGAAGGCTCTATCGCAATGATGTATTTCAACGCTATCTCTGAAACCTACGGCATATCCCTTGACGAGCCTGTGAAAAATCTCGACAAGGACGCTATAGACGTTTTTCTGTACGGCACGCAGGGTCAGAAACTTCACCTAAAGCGTGGCAATAAGTTCTATAAGGCTGACTATCAGGCTGAATTTGAGGGCGTTATACCGAACCTTGAAAGACGTTATAAAGAGTCGAACAGCGATTGGGCGAAGGCTGATATAGAAGCGTATATGAGCGATGAAAAGTGTCCTGCCTGCCATGGTGAAAGGCTTAAAAAAGAAAGCCTGAGCGTTACAGTTGGCGGAATAAATATCGCAGAGCTTTGTCACAAATCGGTGGCAAAAGCCCTTGAATTTTTTGAAAACCTTGAGATAAGCGACCGTGACAAGCTTATCGGTGAGCAGATAATAAAAGAGATAAGGTCACGCCTTGGCTTTCTCAAAAGCGTGGGACTTGAATATCTCACCCTGTCACGTTCCGCAGGTACTCTCTCAGGCGGTGAGAGCCAGCGTATAAGGCTTGCAACGCAGATAGGCTCATCACTTGTGGGCGTGCTGTATATCCTTGACGAGCCGTCCATCGGTCTGCACCAGCGTGACAATGACAAGCTTATCGCAACCTTAAAAAGGCTTCGTGACCTTGGCAACACTCTTATAGTGGTAGAGCATGACGAGGACACAATGCGTGCGGCAGATTTCGTGGTTGACGTTGGACCGGGAGCAGGCATTCACGGCGGCGAGATAGTCTGCGCAGGAACTGTTGACGATATAATGAAGTGCAAGCGTTCTATCACAGGACAGTATCTCAGCGGTGCAAAGAAAATACCTGTCCCTGAAACACGCAGACAGGGCAACGGCAAGTATCTGAAAGTTATCGGTGCGACACAGAACAATCTGAAAAACATAGATGTTGAGATACCACTGGGCACTTTCACCTGTGTAACAGGTGTGTCAGGTTCGGGCAAATCATCACTTGTGAACGAGATAATCTATAAGGAGCTTGCGGGCAGATTAAACCGTGCGAAGATACGTTCGGGAGCGTTCAAGGAAATGCAGGGGATAGAGCATCTTGATAAGGTGATAGATATCGACCAGTCGCCAATAGGCAGAACGCCAAGGTCTAATCCTGCCACCTATACGGGGGTGTTCACCGATATCAGAGAACTTTTCGCTCAGACCGCTGACGCAAAAATGAAAGGCTACGGCGCAGGACGTTTCTCATTCAACGTCAAAGGCGGAAGATGTGAAGCCTGCGAGGGCGACGGAATAATCAAAATAGAAATGCACTTTTTGCCTGACGTGTATGTGCCGTGCGAAGTATGCGGTGGTATGAGATACAACCGTGAAACGCTGGAAGTCAGATATAAGGGTAAGAACATCTATGACGTGCTTGAAATGACAGTGGAAGAGGGCGTTGAGTTTTTCAGCGCTATCCCTAAAATAAGCCGTAAGCTGGAAACACTGTATGAGGTTGGTCTTGGCTATGTGAAGATAGGGCAGGCGGCTACAACGCTTTCAGGCGGTGAAGCGCAGAGAGTAAAGCTTGCCACAGAGCTTTCAAAAAGAGCCACAGGCAGAACTATATATATCCTAGACGAGCCGACTACAGGACTTCACACTGCGGACGTGCATAAGCTTATAGAGGTATTGCAGAAGCTTGCAGACGGAGGAAATACAGTGCTTGTTATCGAGCATAATCTTGATGTGATAAAGACCGCAGACCACATTATAGACTTAGGCCCTGAGGGCGGAGACGGCGGCGGAACTATCGTCTGCACGGGCACGCCTGAGGAAATTGCGGCTTGCGACAGGTCTTATACGGGACAGTATTTGAGGAAGATGCTGTAGCTGTAACAAGTGAGGAGTGAGGAGTGAGGAGTGAGGAATTGGCATAGCTACACCTTGCGGCTCTTCAGTACAAAGTAAATGTATGCACTTTGTTTATTCTGCTATATGGTGCAGAGGGGTGCAGAAATGAAACTACCAAACAAAAAATAATCAAAGCGGTGTCGAGAAATAAAACTCACACCGCTTTTTCTATAACTCAAACAAAGCACCAGCAAAGAGCGTAGCGATTTTGCGGCAGTAGAACCTTTCCCGAATAATCTGTAGGGGCGAACAGCGTTCGCCCGTGCTCAGAACTTGTACAAATTCAGAACTGTAGGGGAGTTTTTTACGTTTGCCAAACAGCGTAATAATCAGGGTTTATTTCTTCGACGGGCGAACAGTGTTCGCCCCTACACATTATTTTAGCAAATACCGAATATAAATATCTCGGTGATGAACTTGTTTAAGCTAAAAATCAAAAATACGACTTATGGAATTTCATTCAGCTTTTTCTTTGTTATAGCCCTCGTGACGATATGCTCTGCGACCCAAACTGAAAAATTACTCATGACCCTTGTGAGCTGCGCACTCCACGAACTGGGTCACCTCGTACTTATGACCGCTTTCGGAAGCTCGCCGCAGGAAATTGTCGTCTACGGCGGCGGTATCCGCATTACTCCCGATAATAAACAGCTGTCTAAATACCACGAGCTTGCTGTGCTTTTCGGTGGTGCAGCAGTAAATTTTGCTCTCTGCCTGCTGTCATATATGGCGAATGGTGGTGGCTTTTTCTGTCAGGTAAACTTTCTGCTTGGTGCGCTAAACCTACTGCCATTTCGCTATTTTGACGGCGGCAGGATACTCGCCTTGCTTGCCAATGGCAAGGTCTGCGAGTTTTTCAGAGCGGTATTTATTCTGCTCTCAGCGGTGGCTATGATATATATGATACTCCACGGCACTGTCAGCATATCATTTGCCGCAACTTTCTGTTTTATCGTCCTCTCAGAAGTCATATATTAACACTTTGCTTATTGCTTTTGTAATAAATTTTTGGTATAATAATATGAAATGCTTATGTATCTGTAGGGGCGAACAGTGTTCGCCCGTTTCACCTCACTTTGTGTATTGCTTTCGCTTTGCTGGGTGCGGTGAGATAGTACAGACATTCAATATCGGAGGATAAAACGTTGGAAGAACTGAAAAAGAAAATAGAAAAGTTGTTGCTTAAAGTGCAGCGTCCGTCTAGGTATATAGGCGGCGAGGTGGGCAGCGTGGTGAAGGATAAGGATAAGGTGGACGTGCGATTCGCTTTCTGCTTCCCTGATACCTATGAGGTGGGTATGTCACACCTTGGCATGAAGATACTCTATGGTCTGAAAAATGCCCGTGAAAACTGGTGGTGCGAGCGTGTTTTCATGCCTGAGGAGGACTATAACAAGCTTATGCGTGAGAACGATATCCCACTTTACGCACTGGAGAGCCTTGACCCTATAAAGGATTTCGACTTCATCGGCTTTACGCTCATGTATGAGCTTTCTTATAATAATGTGCTTGAAATGCTCGACCTTGCAGGCGTGCCGGTGCTTGCAAAGGACAGAACTGAGCTTACACCACTTGTTATTGCAGGCGGTCCGTGTGCCTGCAACCCTGAGCCAATGGCTGACTTTTTCGACCTGTTCATTCTTGGCGAGGGTGAGGAAGTCAACGTTGAGCTTCTTGAACTTTACGAGAGAATGAAGCCATTAAAGCCTACTAAGCAGGAGTTTCTAAGAGAAGCCGCAAAGCTGGAGGGCGTTTATGTTCCGTCTTTCTATGACGTGGATTACAACGATGACGGCACTGTGAAGTCTATTACGCCAAACGTTCCCGAAGCACCTGCAAGGGTGAAAAAGCGTGTTATAAAGGATTTTGATAAGGTATATTATCCTGAGGGATTTGTTGTGCCGTTCACTCAGATAGTCCATGACAGAGCGGTGGTTGAGGTACTGAGAGGGTGCATAAGAGGCTGTCGATTCTGTCAGGCAGGCTTTATTTACCGCCCGTTCAGAGAGAAAAGCATCGACACCATAAAGAACGAAACTAAGTCCCTTTGCGAGCAGACGGGCTATGAGGAAGTGTCCTTGTCGTCTTTGTCTACGAGCGATTACACAGAGATAAACAAGCTTTTGGAAAATCTTGTGGAATATACTGACGGCGAGCAGATAAACCTTTCACTGCCTTCGCTGCGAATAGACAATTTCAGCGAAGAGCTTCTGGAGAAGATAAAGTCCGTAAGAAAAAGCGGTCTGACCTTTGCTCCGGAAGCCGGCACACAAAGGCTTCGTGACGTAATAAACAAGAACATCACCGAGGACGAGATAATGCGTACCTGCCGCACTGCCTTTGAGGGCGGTTACAGCACCGTAAAGCTTTATTTTATGCTTGGTCTGCCGGAGGAAACCCTCGAGGACGTTGAGGGTATCGCAAAGCTTGCGCAGAAAGTCCTTGACCTTTATTACGAAACACCAAAAGAAAAGCGCGGCAAAAGCGTGCAAATATCAGTTTCTACTGCAACGTTCGTACCAAAGCCTTTTACTCCGTTCGAGTTCGAGCCGCAGGCAACTCCCGAGGAGATAAAAGAGAAACAGGAACACCTTTTCAAAAGTCTTACAAGCCGTAAGATACGCCTTAGCACTCACCAATCCTATACATCTATATTGGAAGCGGTTCTTGCAAGAGGTGACAGACGTCTTGGTAAGGCGATATACACCGCATGGAAAAAGGGTTGCTATCTTGACGGTTGGGACGAGCATTTCAAGGCTGACAAGTGGCAGGAAGCATTTGAGGAGTGCGGGCTTGATACAAGCTTCTATGCTCACCGCAGACGTTCTTATGACGAGATAGCGCCGTGGTCGCACCTTGATTATCTTGTGAGCCACGAGTTTTTCGTTCGTGAGAACAAGAAAGCACATCAGGCAGTGACTACACGAAACTGCAAAGAGGGCTGTTCAGGCTGTGGCATAAAATGCGAATACGGAGGTGTTTACTGTGGCAAACGCTGAGCCGAAGAATGTAAATCTCCGTTTGGAGAGATTTGAATACAGAGCGGTATTTTCAAAAACAGGCAGGGCGAAATACATTTCTCATCTTGACCTTATGAGAGCCTTTCAGCGAGTGTTCAAAAGGGCGCACCTGCCAATATGGCACACTCAGGGATTCAATCCCCATGTGTATATAATGTTCCCGCTTGCATTGCCCCTTGGCACTGACAGCAGGGTAGAGATAATGGACTTTGCTCTCACTGAGGATATCCCATACAACGAGGTCTTGGAGCGAATGAACGCACAAACGCCTGTTGGTCTGGAGATAGTGAGCGTTTCAAAGCCTGAGCATAAGCACACCGACATCACTGCGGCGGAGTATGTGGCAAGGCTGAAAACAGATAAGAGCGTACATGAAGTGGCGGAGCTTTTCGACAAGTTCATGGCACTTGACAAGATAGAGATAGAAAAGCGAACCAAGAAAAAGACTGTCAATCTTGTGGATATAAAGCCACATATCACAGTGCTTGACAGCAAAGAGCTAGAGGACAGTTTTGAGGTAACATTAAAGCTGCCGTGTGGAAGCTCCTTCAATCTTAATGTGAACGTAGTCATAGACACGTTCTGTGAGCGTTATGGTATAGAAATATCGGAAATTTATACAGAACGTACAAAAATACTCATGGCAAACGGCGAAAATTTTATATAAATATCCTTGCAAAAGGTTTTGAGATGTGGTATAATATTAAAGCATTTGAATTACCGTCGGTTCTTCCGACGAGAGTTAATGCCACGCCTTTGAACGAAAGGCACGACATTAAAGCGGGCAGTCCTCTGGCTTTGCAGCGATAGCTGCCATAAAGCGAATGAATGTCTGAAAATATTAAGGAGGAATTTAAAGTGGACGCTTTAAAGCAGATTTCTAATTCAAGCCTTAAATCCGAGGCACCTGTTATCAATGTTGGTGATACAGTAAAGGTACACGTAAGAATTACAGAGGGTGACAAGTCCAGAATCCAGGTATTCGAGGGCACAGTTATCGCTAAGAAGCACGGTGGAATCCACGAGACTTTCACAGTTCGTAGAGTAGCTCACGGCTGTGGAATCGAGAGAGTTTTCCCTGTTCATTCACCTGTAGTTGAAAAGGTAGAGGTTGTACGCAGCGGTAAGGTTCGCCGTGCTAAGCTCTATTATCTCCGTGACAGAGTTGGTAAGGCAGCTAAGGTCAAGGAAGCTATCAGATAATTCTTTCTATAAAAACGAGTCGGCTTTGGTCGGCTCTTTTTTTATCCCTTGCCGCTTTGGCTATGGAGATTTCTTATTGTCAAATTGCACAAAATATCAGTGCCTGATTTGTGCAAACAAATGATTTATATTTTAATTTGGCAACATTTCTGCAATTGTTGCATTTTTTATGCAACAAAAAAGGTCTTTTTCGGGATAAGTAGAGGGGGATAATTGCCCCCGATCCACAGAGAAAGGACGATAAAAATGGCAAAGAATTTTCACACAGACAACAAAGCGTTCATGCTTTACAAAGACTGGGAGGACATTTTTCAGGCGCTTGACAGCAGGGAAGAGATAGGCGAGCTTGTCATGGCGCTGTTTGCTTATGCAAAGAGGGGAGAATCACCAAAGCTGTCAGGCGGAGCAAAGATAGCGTTTCTTATGATGAGGGCAGCTATCGAGCGTGACGGCATTGCATGGGAAGAAAGGTGTGCTCAAAGGAGCGAGTGCGGTAAAAAGGGCGGCAGACCTAAAAAGTCTGATGAGTCAGGGAATACTGATGAAAAAGCTGAGCAGACAGCTGCATCAGCAGATAATGCAGAAGAAAAACCTCAGGGTATAAATGATACCGCAGAAAAACCAAAAGCTTTTTCACAAACCAAAAGGTTTTCAGAAAAAGCAAAAAAAGCTGATAAAGATATAGATATAGATAAAGACAAAGATACAGATATAGATATAGACAAAGATACAGATAAAGACAAAGATAAAGATAAAGCTATAGATAAAGAGAAAAAGAAAGACGCAGGGGCAGAGAAGTCTGTCGTCAGGTCTTTCGGCACACACAAAAATATAATGCTCACATCAGAGCAGTATAACGAGCTTGAAAGCAGGTGTCGGTCTGTCGGTCTGTCTTTAGAGAGCTATATATCTAAATTATCTCAATGGCTGTTTACCAAGGGCAGGCACTGCACAGACCCATACCGCATAATCTCAGGCTGGCTTGACAATGATTCAAAGAGAAAGACTGCGGCAAAGCCCAAAGAAAGACAAGGCTGCGATCTGTCGTGGTATGACGACTTTGCCATGAATGTTGATCTGTCAAAGTTCCTGTAGGGGGTGTTTTGCTGTACTTGCCATATCTGCACGATGTATGTGTAGGGGCGAACGCTGTTCGCCTGTCGAAGTAGCAAACCCTGATTATTACATTGTTCGGTAGATGTAATAACTATCCCACCGCATCTACAATTCAGAATTATGGCAAATTCTGAGCACGGGCTGTTCGCCCCTACAGATTATTCGGGAGAGTTTGTCATGCCGCAAAATCGCTACGCTCGGTGCTTGTGCACAACTCTGTTCAGCTATGCTCATTCCTCATTCCTCACTCCTCATTCCTCACTTAAACCCTCCGCTCCCCCTATCTCAAAGAAATTTTCCTTACCCCCTTGTAATTTGTTTTGAAATTTGATATAATAAATCTATATGAGTATTTGACGGCTTTTGCCGCCTTTGGATAAAGGATCGAGGCTTTTATGGACGATAATAAAAAATTCGGCGACGTTTCTCAGGAGGATATTGACAAGGCTAAAAAAGCCGCCCCTGACGACCTAAAGGAAAAACAGCCCGTGAATGCTATGGACGAGGTCTTTGAATGGGCTGAATCTTTCGTGTTCGCTATGTTTATGGTGATCCTGATATTTACTTTTTTCTTCAGGATAGTTCTTGTTCAGGGTCCTTCTATGCGTGAGACCTTGCAGGATCAGGATAGACTTATAATCACTCACATAAATTATACACCCCAAAAGGGCGATATCGTTGTTATCAACAGCGAAAAGCTCGGCAAAACTATCATCAAGCGTGTTATCGGCACCGGTGGGGATAAGGTTGTCGTTGATTATAATAACAACACCGTTACAGTAAACGGTAAGGTCATTTCAAATGACAATATCAGGGAAGCTATGTATAACACTAATCTCTTTGATGAGGAATATGAAGTGGAAGAAAATGTTTTTGAGTATGACGTGCCTGAGGGCAAGCTGTTCGTCATGGGTGATAACAGAAATAATTCCACAGACAGCAGAAGGATAGGCTTTATCGACCCGTCTGACGTGCTTGGTAAGGCAGTTTTAAGGCTTTATCCATTTGACAGCTTTGGTAAGGTAAGTTGAAAAAGCAGGGTAAAAGAGCTGTTGATAATCTGTTCGACTTTCTTGAGATCATAGTCATGGCAATGTTCGTGGTCGTGCTTGTTTTTACTTTTGTGTTTAGAACAGTGAATGTACAAGGACAGTCAATGCAGGACACTCTTTTTGAAAATGATTCTCTTGTTATATCAAAACTGCTTTATACGCCAAAGCAGGGGGATATAGTTGTGGTCAACTCGTCTGTTCTTGACAATAGGATAATCAAACGTATCATTGCCGTAGAAGGGCAAAAGGTCGAGATAGACAACAAGTCGGCTATAGTCAAGGTCAACGGAGCAGTGCTTGATGAGAGCTATATTAAGTGCGACGGCAGCTTTGATGATGAGTATTTTGATGAAAGATACTATAATAAAGAAAGTGAAGTTTATGAATATGAAGTGCCTGCGGGATGTTGCTTTGTAATGGGCGACAACCGAAATCATTCCACAGACAGCCGTGTAATAGGATATGTGCCTTATGACGAGATAGTCGGCAGAGTTCTGTTTCGATTTGCGGCAGGCAATGATGAGGGCGTTGGTAAGGTAGATTGAGTTAGAGTAAGGAGGAAGATATGAGCGAAGTATCTCACGTTCAGTGGTTTCCTGGACATATGGCAAAAACACGCCGCATAATGGCGTCAAATCTAAAGCTTGTGGACGCAGTGGTGGAAATAACTGACGCTCGTATCCCGTTTTCAAGCAGAAACCCTGAAATGAAGCGTATCGTAGGCTCAAAGCCAAGGCTTGTGCTTCTCAACAAGGCTGATTCAGCCGATCCGGAAGTAACGGCAATGTGGCTGGACTATTATGCAAAACAGGGAATCACAGCACTTGCTACAGATTGTAGGAGTGGCAAAAACGTAAGCAAGTTTTATGGAAAGCTCAAAGAGCTTTTAAAGGACGATATTGAGAAATGGAATGCCAAGGGTATGTCTGGCAGACCTATAAGAATAATGATAGTCGGTATACCAAACGTTGGCAAGTCGTCATTTATAAACAGACTTGCAGGGTCAAGGCTTGCAAAAGTTGAGGACAGACCCGGTGTTACAAGAGGTAAACAGTGGGTGAAGCTTGACGAGGGCTTTGAACTTTTGGATATGCCGGGTGTGCTGTGGCCTAAGTTTGAGGATAAGCTTGTTGGCGAAAGGCTCGCATTTACAGGTGCAGTCAAGGACGATATCATGGACATGGAATATCTTGCCTGCCGCCTGCTTGAGTTTTTGAAAGAGAACTATCCTGAGCTTATCGAAAAGCGTTACGGTATCAGAACAGATGATATAGAGCCTGCCGATGAGGAAACTATTGGCTGTGTGGTAGGCTTTGAGCTTCTTGAAAGAATAGGCAGAAAGCGTGGCTTTTTAGTTTCTGGCGGAGAGATAAATACCGAAAGGGCAGCCATTACAGTTATGGACGAGTTCAGAAACGGAACTCTCGGCAGACTTACTCTTGAAAAGCCAAAGGGGTATTGATATGACGCTCAGCGAGTTTGACAACGAGATAAGAAAAGATTATAACGTGGTGTGCGGCTGTGATGAAGCTGGCAGAGGTCCTCTTGCAGGAGATGTGTTTGCAGCGGCTGTGATATTTGATAAGGACACAGTTATAGAGGGGATAAACGACAGCAAAAAGCTTACAGCGAAAAAGCGTGAGGAGCTTTTTGATGAGATAATGGAAAAAGCAGTTGACTTTTCTATACAGACCGCAACAGTGGAAGAGATAGAGGATATAAATATACTTAACGCCGCAATGCTTGCAATGAAAAGAGCGGTGGAGGATATGGATACAAAGCCTGATGTTTGCCTTATCGACGGGAACAAGACCCCTGAGGGGCTTGAGTGTCCAGCCATAGCGGTGGTAAAGGGAGATGCCAAAAGTCAGGCAGTGGCGGCGGCTTCAATTCTTGCAAAGGTCGCAAGGGACAGGTATATGGAGCAAATGGCTGAACAATATCCTGAGTATCGGTTTGAGAAGCATAAGGGCTATGGCACAAAGCTCCACTATCAGATGATAGACCAGTATGGACCATGCGGGATACATAGAATGAGTTTTCTCAAAAAGTATTATGCAAAGAAAAATGGGCATTGACCATACCCAGCGCCGAAAGGCGGGCAATATCGGGGAGGACGCAGTTTGCGGCTTCCTTGTAAGACACGGATATGAGATAATAAAGAGGAATTTTACCGTCAGAGGCGGTGAAATAGATATAATCGCAGAGAAAGCGGATATCATAGCCTTCGTGGAGGTCAAAACTAGGGAGCATGGCTCTCTTACCTCCGCTGAAGAGGCTGTCGATCCGGTCAAGCAGCGGCATATCGTTCAGACAGCACAGGCTTTTTGTAAGGGGATTTTAGAGCCTGTGTGCTGTCGGTTCGATGTTGCGGCGGTGGAGCTGGAGAACGGCAGAGTCAAAAAGCTGAGATATTATGTGAACGCTTTTGATGCAAGTATGAAATAAAGACCATGGGTCGGATATGCCGAACGAACTGTGTCTGTAGGGGCGAACACTGTTCGCCCGTGACGTGGAATGTTAGACGTTATCTGAACAAATGGTCTGTAAATAGCCGACACCTGTCGGACATCTAAAACAAGAAGGGTTGTTGTTTATGTTTTACAAAAGTACAAGAAACAGCGAAGTAAAGGTTTCGTCTGCACAGGCGATAGCACAGGGCATTTCTGAGGACGGCGGTCTTTTCGTTCCGTCTGAGATACCTGCCATAACACTTGATGATATCAAGGCTCTTGGCGAAAAAAGCTACGCTGAGAGAGCATTTTTCGTTTTCTCAAAGTACCTCACAGATTTCACAGAGGCTGAGATACGCTACTGCGTAGAGGGTGCTTACAACACAAAGAATTTCGACACAGACAATATTGCAGAGCTTGCTCACCTTTTTGACGGCACTTATATGCTTGAACTGTGGCATGGTCCAACTTGTGCGTTTAAGGATATGGCTCTCCAGATACTTCCATATCTGCTCACAACTTCTATCAAGAAGCTTGGCGTTGACAAGAAGGTAGTTATCCTCGTTGCTACATCAGGCGACACTGGCAAGGCTGCTCTCGAGGGCTTCAAGGACGTTGAGGGTACAGAGATACTGGTGTTCTATCCAGAGGACGGCGTTTCAGCTATGCAGAAAAAGCAGATGACAACTCAGGAGGGCGGCAACGTTGGCGTTTGCGCTATCAAGGGCAACTTTGACGACGCTCAGACAGGTGTTAAGACTATCTTCACAAGCAAGGAAACTGCTGACAAGCTTGCTGAGAACGGCATGATGTTCTCCTCTGCAAACTCTATCAACTGGGGCAGACTTGCACCACAGATAATCTACTATGTATCTACATATGCTCAGCTTGTTGCTGATGGCGAGATCGAGCTTGGCGACAAGATAAATATCGTTGTTCCAACAGGCAACTTCGGTAATATCCTTGCAGGCTACTATGCAAAGCATATGGGCGTTCCTGTTAATAAGCTTATCTGCGCTTCAAACGCAAATAACGTCCTCACAGACTTTATAAAGACAGGTATTTATGACAGAAATCGTCCGTTCCACACAACTATCTCACCTTCTATGGATATCCTTATTTCCTCTAACCTTGAAAGACTTCTCTATCACCTTAGCGGTTCTGACGACGCTCAGATAAGAGAGTGGTTCGGCAGCCTTTCTAAGACAGGCAGATATGAGGTAACAGACGAAGTGAAGAAGGCTATCGCTGACGAGTTCTATGCAGGCTGCTGCGACGATGAGCAAACAAAGGCTTGCATTAAGGAGATCTATGACGAGTATTCTTACACCTGCGACACTCACACAGCCGTTGCAGTGAAGGTGTACAAGGACTATGCAGCTGCTACAGGCGACAAGACAAAGACTGTTATCGCATCAACAGCAAGCCCATATAAGTTCTCAGGCTCAGTTCTTGCAGCTATCGGTAAGGATACAAACGCTGACGAGTTCGGTCTTGTTGACGAGCTTGCCGAGGTTTCAAAGATACCTGTTCCTGCTTCACTTGCTGCGCTTAAAGATAAGGAAGTAAGATTCACAAAGGTGATCGACAAGGCTGATATGAAGGATTACATCTACTCAGCTCTGGGTATTTGATATGTACCCGTCCGACTATTGTCGGGCGGAGGTCAGCGCACAGCGTATGTCCACTGACCATGGCGAGGGGAATTAGCCTCTTGCCTTGAATGTCTTGCACTCTGTTTCGTCACAGCAGTTAGGGTCGGTGCAGGTACAGCCTACGTTGATCTTGCCTGCGGTACATTCGCAGTTGTTGCTGTTGTAAACGCATTTGTCTACGTTGCAGTGGATACCGTAAATTCTATCCTTCTCCATTTGTACATCGCTCCTTCCGCAGCTTTTTGCTGCAAAAGTAGTATGTGCATGAGTGATTGGGATAATACATGAAGTTTCTGGAATGGAGGAAAAACCGTGAGCCTATTTGCCATTGCCGACTTGCATTTGTCGCTGGGTACAGATAAACCAATGGATATATTCGGCGGCTGGTCTGACTATGTGACAAAGCTTGAAACAAACTGGCAGAACAAAGTTCGTCCTGAGGACACCGTGGTGATACCGGGTGATATCTCGTGGGGAATGAATTTTGAGCAGTCGAAAAAAGACTTCGAGTTCCTAAATAAGCTCAACGGCAGAAAAATAATATCCAAGGGTAATCACGATTATTGGTGGAACACCAAGAACAAAATGGATAAATTTTTCGCAGAAAACGGTTTTGATACCATAAATATCCTGCATAATAATCATTACAGCTATGAGGGCTACGGCATATGCGGAACGAGAGGCTGGATAAGCGATAATGGTGAACCTGCGGATCAGAAGGTTCTGGCAAGGGAAGCAGGCAGACTTGCACTCTCTATCGAGTCTGCGCAAAAGGCAGGCTTAGAGCCTGTGGTGTTTTTGCATTATCCGCCGCTTTTCGGCAATAGCTGCAATTATGATATGCTTGAAGTGCTTCATAAATACGGCATAAAAAAGTGTTTTTACGGACACCTTCACGGAAGAGCCCACGCTTATGCAATAAACGGCACTCGTGACGGAGTGGAATATCGGCTTATAGCTAGTGATTTCTTGCATTTTGACCCATTGGACATAACGAAAATTGTGCAAAGTGACAATTTATAAAAAAATGCTGGAAATGACAATATATTTGTGCTATAATGTATAAGATACATTTATATAATGGAGGAATAATAAATGAGTTTAAAAGCTACAAACAATGTTGAAACCAATAAGTACGAGCTTGAGATCGAGATCTCTGCTGAGGATTTTGAGGCTGCAATAGAGAAAGCTTATCTTAAAGCAAGAAAGAATATCGCTATGCCTGGCTTCCGTAAGGGCAAGGCTCCTAGAAAGCTTATCGAAAAGGAATACGGCGAGCAGGTATTTTTTGAGGATGCTGTAAATCTGCTGTACGCTCCTGTTGTAAACGGCGCAGTTGAAGAGTCAGGTCTGGAACTCGTTACACGCCCTGAGGTAGAAGTAACTGAGATCAGCAAGGAAAACGGCGTAAAGCTCAAGGCAACTTGCATCACAAAGCCTGAGGTTGAAGTTAAGGACTATAAGGGTATAGAAGTTGAAAAAGTTGTCAATCCTGTAACTGATGAGGATATCAACAAGCAGCTTGACGCTCTCAGAGAGAAGAACGTTACTGTTGAAACAGTTGACGACAGAGCGGCTGAAAACGGCGATGACGTTGTTATCGACTTCGAGGGCTTCAAGGACGATGTTGCTTTCGAGGGCGGCAAGGCAGAAGATTTCACACTGTCACTTGGAAGCGGTCAGTTCATTCCTGGCTTTGAGGATCAGATCGTTGGTCACAATGCCGGCGAGGATTTCGACATCAACGTAACATTCCCTGAGGAGTATCAGGTAAAGGAACTTGCAGGCGCACCTGCTGTATTCAAGATCAAGCTCAAGAGCATATCAAAGAAGGTTATGCCTGAGTTGGACGATGATATGGTAAAGGATTCAACAGAGTTCGATACAGTTGACGAATACAAGGCTGACGTTAAGAAGAAGCTTGAGGAAGCTAACGAGAAGCACGCTGATTCTGAGGTAGAGGCTAAGATATTCGATAAGGTCATCGAGAACATGACAGCAGAGATCCCACAGGTCATGTTTGACAACAGAGTAAACGAGATGATCAGCGAGCTGGAGCAGAGACTTGCACCACAGGGCATCTCACTTGATCTCTATATGCAGTATACAGGTCAGACTATTGACACTGTAAAGAAGGCATATGCTGAGCAGGCTGAGAAGCAGGTCAAGCTCAGACTTGCACTTGAAAAGATCGCAAAGCTTGAGAATATCGAGGTAACTGAGGACGAGCTCAAGGCTGAGTTCGATAAGCTTGCTGAGGCTTACAAGCTTGACGTTGACCAGATCAAGCAGTTTATCCATGATGACGACCTTAAGAAGGATATTGCAGTTGGCAAGGCTGTTGACCTTATCAAGGACGCAGCAGTTATAAAGTAAGATAATTTATGCTTTCGCCCGCATGACCTTATGCGGGCGAAAATAGATTAAGGAGGCAATTTTATGGCATTGGTACCTTATGTAGTGGAACAGACAAGCAGAGGCGAGAGAAGCTATGACATTTATTCCCGCCTGCTCAATGACAGAATAATCATGCTCTGCGACCAGATAGACGACGCAGTGGCAAGCGTAGTAGTGGCACAGCTGCTTTATCTTGAGGGACAGGATCCTGAAAAGGATATCGACCTTTATATAAACAGCCCCGGAGGAGTAATCACTGCCGGTATGGCTATCTATGATACTATCCAGTATATCAAGTGCGACGTGTCAACTATATGCATGGGTATGGCTGCTTCAATGGGTTCATTCCTGCTTTCAAGCGGCACAAAGGGCAAGAGATTTGCTCTGCCAAACAGTGAGATACTCATTCATCAGCCTCTTATCGCAGGCGGCGGAATTTCTGGTCAGTGTACAGATATAAAGATACATTCTGACCACATGGTAAAGACCAGAGAGAAGCTCAACAGGATACTTGCCCAGAACACAGGCAAGCCTATCGAGCAGATCAACATCGACACTGAGCGTGACAATTATATGACAGCTCAGGAGGCTCTTGAATACGGTCTTATCGACAAGGTAATAACTAACAGATAGGTTCGGTGAAATAAATGGCTAATGATACAATAAGAAAATGCTCGTTCTGCGGCAAGCCTGAGGACAAGGTTAGAACACTTTTTTCAGCAGGCACGAGCCACATTTGTGACGAGTGTGTACTTTATTGCTATAATGTTCTGGCTGAGCAGGAGGGACTTCCTGCAACGAAGCAGCGCGGCAAGGGTAAAAATGCAGCCGACAGCGGCATAACCCTTAAAAAGCCTGCGGAGATAAAGGCAGTTCTTGACGAGTATGTTATCGGGCAGGAGGAAGCAAAGATAGCGCTTTCTGTTGCGGTATACAATCATTACAAGAGAATTTTGTCACTTAATGACGATGATGACGTAGAGATACAGAAAAGCAACGTTTTGCTTCTTGGACCAACAGGAACAGGAAAGACTTTGCTTGCACAGACTTTGGCAAGGCTTCTGAACGTGCCTTTTGCTATTGCTGACGCTACTACGCTCACAGAGGCAGGCTATGTAGGCGACGATGTTGAAAACGTGCTTACAAGGCTTATTCAGGCGGCAGATTATAATGTTGAGGCGGCTCAGAACGGTATTATTTATATCGACGAGATAGATAAGATATCAAGAAAATCGGAGAACGTTTCTATCACAAGAGATGTAAGCGGTGAGGGCGTACAGCAGGCACTTCTTAAAATAGTAGAGGGCTGTGTGTCCAATGTGCCTCCACAGGGTGGCAGAAAGCACCCACATCAGGAGTTCATACAGATAGATACCAAAAACATTCTGTTTATCTGTGGCGGAGCTTTTGAGGGACTTGACAGTGTTATCAAGAAGCGTACAGAGTCATCATCACTTGGTTTTGGCGGAAAGGTCAAGAGCAAGGAGGATGATAACAATGTGATGAAGAGGGTAGTACCACACGACCTTGTGAAGTTCGGTATCGTACCGGAGCTTGTGGGCAGACTTCCTGTTATCACGGTTCTTGACGAGCTTGACGAGGACGCACTTTGCAGGATATTGACAGAGCCAAAGAACTCGCTTATCAAGCAGTATACGAAGCTTTTCAAGCTTGACAACATCGATTTTGAGATCACAGAGGACGCCAAGCGAGAGATAGCCAAGAGGACTATTGAAGAAAAGACAGGAGCAAGAGGACTTAGAGCGATAGTTGAGAAGATACTCACAAAGCTCATGTTTGAAGCACCGTCTGATGATGAGATAGTTGGCATAAAGATAACGGCTGAATGTGTTCGTGGCGAAGCAGAGCCTGAGATAACTCGTGCGGTAAGCTCGGCCAGAAAGAAAAAATAGTACAAATCTTTGTACAGATAAATGAGAGGCGGAGTATTCTGCCTCTTTTTTTGTTGCATATCTGCGTTATCCGCACATTATTTATTTGTTTAACAAACCATGTAGGGGCTGGCGTCCTCGACAGCCCGCTTTTTGGACGTTACATCTTGTAATTTATTGCACAAACTTTGAGAAAACGCACAATTTGTGGTAGGGACGAGCATTGTTCACCCGTTTCGGTCGCTTGCATAAATTTGTCACAATCAAAAAAATTCGACACTTCGATATCGGGACGTCGGGGGCGCCGTCCCCTGCATTTTGTTGTTTACGATACGAGGTCATGAAGCTAATGGGCGACACTCCCCACTTTGACCGCTTTTTCCCTTGAATTATGCGGAAATATGTGCTATACTAAAGAAAATACACTATAGGGGGTATCCATATGAATGAACTTATCCAACAGTTTATTACTGATGAAGTCACTGCTCTCACTTACTCCGACCTTTGGAACTTCGTCAACTCCAACTCCATTTGCCGTGGTACTTTCGAGGGCAATAATCACATTATCATGAAAATCTCCTCTAATCAATTCATTATTTATCGCATTTGCCTTGGTATGGAAAACACCAAATATCAGGAAGCTGTTCTTGTTGCAAAAACCTACCTGCTTAAAAAGATAAATAGCATGGCTTATCAGCTTCATTTAGAGGATATTCAGAACATTTTAGACTAATTGCTTTTTAAGGAGATCATAAAATGAGTGTGCCTTTGGCTGAACGAATTAGACCCAAAACCCTTGATGATATTGTGGGACAGACCCACCTGTTAGGCGAAAATAAACCTCTAAGGCGTATTATCGAAAGCGGTAAAATACCGAATATGATTTTTTATGGCCCGTCAGGTGTTGGCAAGACCACGGTCGCAAGAATGATAGCAAATAATGCTAATATGACTATGCATAAGCTTAACGGCACAAGTGCTTCTATTGCGGACATCAAACAGATAGTTGCTGAAACTGAAACGCTCAGCGGAATTAATGGTATTTTGCTTTATCTTGACGAGATACAGTATCTTAACAAAAAACAACAGCAATCTCTTCTTGAATACATTGAAAACGGCAAGATAACTCTTATCGCTTCTACCACTGAAAATCCGTATTTTTATGTGTACAATGCCATAATCAGCCGTTCAACTGTGTTTGAGTTCAAACCGCTGACTTCTGAGGAGATATTGCCTGCAATAAAGCGTGCTTTTCAGCTTATGGCTGATGAGCTGGGTCTGAAACTGCGTCTTGAAAATGGTGTGTTGGAGCATATCGCAAGGGGCTGTGGCGGTGATGTGAGAAAGTCAATAAATACAGTGGAGCTTTGCATACTTTCGGCAGATAATGACGGTGAAAAGCTCACCGTGAACCTTGATAATGTGAAGCTTCTAACTCAGCGCAGCAATATGCGCTATGACCGTGCAGGGGACGAGCATTATGATATTCTGTCGGCTTTGCAGAAGTCCATAAGAGGTTCTGACGAGAACGCCGCACTTCATTATGCCGCACGGCTTATAGAAGCTGGGGATATTATTTCTCTGTGCAGACGGCTGCTTGTTATCGCAAGCGAGGATATTGGACTTGCGTATCCAATGGCGGCGGTGGTGACGAAATCCTGCGTTGATTCCGCCTTGCAGCTCGGTCTGCCTGAAGCAAGGATACCATTGGCGGAAGCTGTGGTTCTTCTTGCCACTGCTCCAAAATCAAATTCTGCTGAATCAGCAATAGACGCAGCTTTAGCAGATGTGAGAAATGGTGATTTCGGAGATTATCCACGGCACTTGCAGAATAAGCATTTTGACGGCGAGGGCGCTGTTATCAAAGGACAGCACTATCTTTATCCTCATGACTATCCAAACCATTGGGTAAAACAGCAGTATCTGCCTGATAAGCTTGTGGGAAGGACTTATTATCAGTATGGTGAGAATAAGACAGAGCAAATGGCGAAAGCGTATTGGGAGAAGATAAAGAAGTGAGAAATGGAAAATCAGTGAAGAGTGAAGCGTTCTTGTGGCTGTAGATCATATTCTACAAAAATAAATCGCCTTGGGCGATACCTTAATTCCTCACTCCTCACTCCTCATTCCTCACTATAAAAAAATTTTCGTTGACATCAAAAGAAAAATACGTTATAATAAAAGAGAACGGAATGTCCGTAAAATTTTATGATGGGAGTAATTTCGATGAAAATAATGGATACTATCGGCTTTGTTGAAAATGTCGATAAAGAAGTCGGCGAAGCAATGGAAGCCGAGCTGGCAAGACAAAGAAGAAATCTTGAGCTTATCGCAAGCGAAAATATCGTTTCACCTGCCGTTATGGCTGCAATGGGTTCTGTGCTTACTAATAAGTATGCTGAGGGATATTCTGGTAAGAGATATTATGGCGGCTGTCAGTGCGTTGACGTTGTGGAGGATATAGCTGTTGAAAGAGCCTGCAAGCTTTTCGGTGCTAAGTATGCTAACGTTCAGCCACATTCCGGCGCTCAGGCTAACACTGCTGTTTATTTTGCTCTTCTTAAGCCGGGCGACACTGTTATGGGTATGAGCCTTGACGCTGGCGGACACCTTACACACGGCTCACCTGTAAACCTTTCAGGTAAGTATTTCAACTTCGTTCCTTACGGCGTAAATGACGAGGGTTATATCGACTACGAGGCTCTTTACAAGCAGGCTAACAAGTGCAGACCTAGACTTATTGTTGCAGGTGCAAGCGCTTATCCAAGAGCTATCGACTTTGAGAAGCTTTCTGAGATAGCAAAGGCTGTCGGCGCATATCTTATGGTAGATATGGCGCATATTGCAGGACTTGTTGCCGCAGGCTGCCACCAGTCGCCGGTACCATATGCTGACATTGTTACAACAACAACACATAAGACTCTGAGAGGTCCAAGAGGAGGACTTATCCTTACAAACAACGAGTATATAGCAAAGAAGATAAATTCTGCTATTTTCCCGGGCACACAGGGCGGTCCTCTTATGCACGTTATCGCTGCAAAGGCAGTTTGCTTTGGCGAGGCTCTCAAGCCTGAGTTCAAGGCATATGGTGAGCAGATCGTAAAGAATGCACAGGCTCTTGCAAAGGGACTTCTTGACAGAGGATTCAATCTCGTATCAGGCGGCACAGACAATCATCTTATGCTTGTTGACCTCAGACCATTCCACATCACAGGTAAAGAGTTTGAGAAGAAGCTTGATGAGGTTTACATCACAGTAAACAAAAATGCTATCCCTAACGACCCTGAGAAGCCATTTGTAACCAGCGGTGTAAGAGTTGGTACAGCGGCAGTTACCACAAGGGGACTTGTTGAGGAGGACATGGACGTTATTGCAGAGTGTATGTATCTCACAGCAACAGACTTTGACAATAAGGCTGACGAGATCAGAGAAAAGGTAAACGCTATCTGCAAGAAATATCCACTTTACGAATAATTGTACGGATCTGAATACTGTTGATACACAAAGGGAGCGGCTTAGGTCGCTCCCTTTTTCTCAATAATATATGAATAAATCTCTCTTTTGGTTGATTTTTAACAGAGATCGTGTTATAATAATCTTTTAGAGTATAATTAAAAGGTGGGATATACTTTGCCAATTAAAATACCAAATGACCTTCCTGCGTTCCAAACGTTGGAAAAGGAGAATATATTCGTTATTCCCGATGACAGAGCCGCTCATCAGGACATTCGTGCCTTGAAGATCGCTATTGTCAATCTTATGCCTGACAAAATTGCGACAGAAACGCAGCTTCTGCGTCTTTTGAGCAACACACCTCTTCATGTTGACATCGACCTTATTCAGATGAGCAGTCATATGTCAAAGAACACATCTATCGAGCATATGCTTGCTTTCTACAAGAATTTTGACGAGGTGTGCGATAACCGATATGACGGTCTTATAATCACCGGTGCGCCTGTTGAGCAAATGGAGTATGAAGACGTTGATTACTGGGACGAGCTTTGCAGAGTTTTTGAATGGTCAAAGACCAATGTTTTCTCAACTATCCACATATGTTGGGGCGCTCAGGCTGGGCTTTATTATCATTACGGCGTTCCCAAATATCCTTTGAAAGAGAAGATGTTTGGCAATTTCAAGCATCATATCGACTATCCCGAAAGCATTATTCTCAAAGGTTTTGGAGATGTTTTCCATTGTCCGCACTCACGCCATACTGAGGTACGTCGTGCAGATATCGAAAAGGTGGACGATCTTATAGTGGTGGCAGTGTCAAACGAGGCGGGCGTGCATCTTGTTTCAGATAAGACTCAAAGACAGTTTTTCCTGTTCGGCCACTGGGAATATGATCGTGAGACCCTTGCAAAAGAGTATTTCAGAGATAAGGAAAAGGGGTTGCCTATACAGATACCATATAGCTATTTTCCTGACGATGATCCGCAAAACAAGCCTATTTTCAATTGGAGCTGTTCGGCTAATCTGCTTTATTCAAACTGGCTCAACTACTGCATTTATCAGAAAACGCCATATGATCTTAACGAACTTGAGCCACTGGGGACTGCACAATGAAGAACGGCAGACATATAGCTGAGTTTTACGGTGTTGGAGTAATGCTCGCAATAGTGGGTGGCTATCTTGACGCTTATACCTACATCAGCCGTGACCACGTTTTTGCAAATGCACAGACAGGCAACATGGTGTTGTTGGCTATCAATATCAAAGAGGGAAGCTGGCTGAAGGTCTTTCTTTATCTCATGCCTATACTGTCCTTTATGCTTGGCGTGCTGATAGTGGAAACCGTGAAGCTGAAATTCAATGAACACCCGAGGATACATTGGCATAGGATCATAATCGGTGTGGAGCTTGTGGTGCTGACTATTGTGGGATTTATCCCTGCCGGTACGCTTAACACATTGGCGAATATCCTGGTTTCTTTTACCTGTGCAATGCAGGTGGAGGGTTTTAGGAAAATGGACGGAAAGCCTTTCGCTACCACAATGTGTACTGGCAATCTTAGAAGCGGTACGGATAACCTGTTTCAGTATTTGAAAACTAAGGATAAGCTAAAGCTTAGTAATGCAATGCAGTATTATGGCATAATCCTTTGCTTTATAGGCGGAGCGGCAGTGGGTGCGTTTGTCACAGAATTGCTTGAAACTAAGGCGGTGTTTGTTGCTTTGACAGGACTTGTTGTTGCTCTCTGCATTTTAAGAAGCGACGACGATAAATTAGCGGAAGGTAAGTGACGATCACTGACAAGCTTCAGGACAGAAATATCTTACAAAAGCAAATATCAAGGAGGTTATGTAAAATGGTATATACTGTAACATTCAATCCTGCTATCGACTATGTTGTTCATACAGGGGATATGAAGCTTGGGTCTACCAACCGCTCAGATAGGGAAGAGATGTATTTCGGTGGCAAGGGTATAAATGTGTCTGTAGTTCTTAGAGAGCTGGACATTCAGTCAAAGGCACTTGGCTTCACTGCAGGCTTCACAGGTGAAGCTATCGAGAACGGACTGGTGGAAATGGGAATTGATACAGATTTTGTTCATCTCAAAAACGGTAATTCCCGTATAAATGTGAAAATAAAATCTGCTGAGGAAACAGAACTGAATGGTCAGGGTCCTGATATAGATGATGAGGCTGTGAATAAGCTTTTTGCAAAGCTTGATAAGCTTCAGAACGGCGACACGCTTATCCTTGCAGGAAGCATACCTGCCTCACTGCCGTCAAATATCTATGAGAAGATACTGGAAAGGCTCGCACACAAGAATATCAGAACAGTAGTGGACGCAACAAAAGACCTGCTTCTAAATGTGCTTAAATATAAACCTTTCCTTATCAAGCCTAACAATCACGAGCTTGGCGAGATGTTCGGAGTGACACTCACTAATGATGAGGAGATAGAAAAATACGCACGTAAGCTTAAAGAAATGGGTGCTGTGAATGTGCTTATCTCAATGGCAGGGGACGGCGCAATGCTTATTGACGAAAACGGTGAAATACATCGCTGTGGAGTATGTAAAGGCAAGGTAAAAAATTCCGTTGGTGCAGGCGATTCAATGGTGGCAGGCTTTACCGCCGGTATATTGCATGGCGATTATGAATATGCTCTTAAACTTGGCACAGCCGCCGGCGGTGCGACCGCTTTTTCTGACGGGCTTGCTCAAAAAGAAAAGATCGCAGAGCTTCTTGAAACTCTCTGAAAAAATATAGGGACAGGGAGGAAATATTATGAGAATAGTTGATCTATTGAAAAAAGGGTATTCCTCTTAATGACCTAACAAGTCAAAAGGCACTGGCTTCAATTTGAAGCCAATGCCTTTTTTATCTCTTGTTTTGCTGTGAAAACAAGTACAAATTATAGTACAAATAAATTACAAGTACAAAAATATGTACGTTTATCACACAAATTCAGAGCATATATTTTTGTAACATTCATTGGTGGAATAGACCCATTTTGTGAGCCTGCCGCTGGTGATGAAATAGTTTATCTTTGAGGGAAAAACGCTGTTTTCAAATACGTCTACGATAATGAGCTTTACTTTCATTTTTTCGGGGATAAGAGCCTTTATGTAAACGCTTGCTGCCTGCCCCACACGCACATTTTCTCTTGGCTCTGCAAGCCCTGCAAGGTTCGGAGCAAGCTCTATAAAAATACCGTATGGTTCAATGGAGCGTACTATCCCGCCTACAGTTTCTCCTGTGGAGAACAATGCTGCATTTTCTTCCCATGTGCCTAAAAGTTCCTTGTGAGAAAGGCATATCCTGTCCTCCTCACAGCTTTTTACCACAGCATATATGTCCTGACCGTTGAAAAATCTGTCGTTGGGGTGGGTGATGCGTGAGACGGATATGGCGTCTATTGGTATAAGTGATGGAAGACCACAGCCTATGTCAACAAAGCACCCGAAAGGTTCAAGGTGTGTTACCTTTGCCGGTATAACGTCCCCTGATGTGAGTGTACTTATATATCGTTCAATGCACTCTTCTTGTGCAAGACGCCTTGACAACCTGCATATGACCTCGCCCTTTTCGTGAACAATATCTGTCACCTTGAAGCATACCGTTTTGTTTACCCTGGAAAGTAACGCTATGTCTTTTGTTTTGCCTTCTTGTATTCCGATTGCTCCCTCTGATCTTGGGATTATTCCTTTGCCAAAGGGAAGCTCTACTATTATGTTGTGTTCGCTGTCACAAAGCACAGCATGACCCTCCAGTATCAATCCCTGAGCCATTGCCTCAGCCATTGTTCGTTCGCTTTGAAGATAATATCGGTTTTCAGGGCTATTGAAGATCTTGCCCTCAGGTAAATATTTTTTCATTATTTTGCCTCTTTCCCCACAGATTTTTTAAAAACAGCAGGATCTCTGTGGTTGATCCGTCGATTTTGTTCATATTCTGCACATATTTTCTTTGTGATAATTGTGCGTGAACTCTTGCTGATACAGTAAATTAATATTCAATGTGCTGAAATATTAGTACAATTTTTATATTCTTTGCTTCAAATTATAAACAAAAATCAAAAAAACTATAAAAAAGCTTGACAAATGCAATTGGACGTGTTACAATAGTGTAGTAATTTGTAATCACTTTGTAACTTTCTTAACCGTTATCGTTACAGATTGATACATAATTTTAATCGACCGTAATAAAATTAAATAGCGGCACAGACATGACCGCCGCTAATTAAAAGAAAGGGTGTGAATTGGCAATGCAGCGTGTATGCGTTGTAAAGCCGTATTATTAATGGATCATTCAGCAAGTTTTATTTCAGCAAAGAATAAGTCACTGAAAGTTATAGTGATGTTCATTGCAGCACTTATGACATTTTTGGTAATGACAGAGGGCTTTAGTGCCGATGCTGCTGCGGCAAAGCTTTCAACTCCTAAGATGACCGCTCAGATCAACTATGGAAGTGACTTCACTCATCCGTATAACAAGCAGACAAACACTATCAAGGTGCATTGGAGCAAGGTAAGAGGTGCTTCAAGCTATGAGCTGTACATCAAGGGCGGCAAATATAAGAGCTGGAAGAAATACAAGACAGTCAAGAATACGAACTGCACTGTTACAGGTCTTCAGAGAACGACTTCCTATCAGTTCAGAGTTAAGGCTGTAAATGGCTCTGCCGCTTCTGCTTACTCAAAGACACAAACAATAAAGACAGCAAGAATGGACTTCAATAAAGCAGGCTGGGAAGCAATGTGCCGTATAGTTTATCATGAGGTCGGCAAGATGTCAGGTTCAGAGTGGGATAAGCCTATCGTTTATGTTGCAGATTGTGTTGCAAACCAGTATGTTGCCGCAAAGTACACAAAGAATGCAATGTGGAGATCCTACTATGCAAGATATAAGAATGTTCAGGATATCATTTATAAGAGTGGTGGATTTATGTCATCTGCACAGCTTTCAAGGGACGGAGCAAATTATTCAAACGTTTCCAGAAGAGTGAAGCGGGCAGTTTTTGGCGCAGTATACGGCAAAACTCACCTTAACGGTATTGCTAATGACTATAATGTTTACTTCTGGTGCAACAGAAGCTACAAGACAAACAGCAGCAAGATAGCTTACTCGTTTAAAATTCCTTGGGGTTACTTCAATGTTTGGAGAACCTATTGGGGATAATTGTAATACTATTATAGAATTATGTGAAAGAAGAGCAGAACAAAGCGTCTGCTCTTTTTTCGTTGACAAGAATGTAGCGGTGTGGTAAAATGAAGTTGATAAAAGCAGGGAGGAATCAGAATGCTTGTTGGTGCGGTCGGCTATAATTATCGCCATAGAAAAGATTTTATTATGGATTGTCCTCAAGGGGTGGGCTGTCCTCTTATATTGCTCATAAAAGAACCGTCGGTGTTCGTTATAAATGGTATCGAGCATAGGGCTGAGAAAAATTCTTTTATCCTGCTTTCACCGGATACCCCCGTGAAATACCATGCCGCAGAAGAGTTTTATACTGACGATTGGCTGTATTTCAATTATGAGCAGGGTGATAAGGAAAAATTTGAAAGGCTTGATGTTCCAAAAGATACACCGGTTTATCTTGGAAATATTGATGAGCTTAGTCAGATTATACGCTCGGTAGCATATGAGTATCAGCTTATGAAGGATGAGCATGAGGAAGTAACACGGTGCTATATGGAGATCTTTTTGTTAAAGCTTGCAAGACAGCTAAAGTGTACAGACAAGAAGTCCTGTATTATTACTGACAGGAACAGCCGCTTTATGCAGCTCAGAGCATACATATACGCAATGCCTGAGGACATCGCAGACGTAGGCAGCATGGCATGGGATATGGGTATAAGCAGATCAAGCTTTCAGCATATGTATAAGAAAATGTTTGGAGTGAGCGTCATGACAGACGTTATAAGCGCACGAATGGAAAGAGCCAGTCAGCTTCTTGCAACGACAAATCTCAGCGTAAGGGAAGTGGCTGAGAGGTGCGGTTATACTAATGAATATGGTTTTATGAAGCGGTTTAAAATGCACTTTGGAAAAACGCCGACAGAGTTTCGGAGTATGCTTTAGACGGCATAAGAAAAGAGGTCAAGGAATGTGTCCCTGACCTCTTTTATGTTATTTTATTCTTCAACAAATACAGCGGCAGAGCCTTTAATAACATCGTTAGTGCCATAACGTGGAGCGACTGTGTAATAGTCCTCAACGTCATAGCCTGCGTCGCCAAAAGGTGATTTGAAGCATGGGTTTATCCAAATAGCATTACACCCCGGCTCGCAGATTTTGTCATGATAATTACTCTTGAATATATGTATTAGTCTTCCATGCCCTTCATGTATTCCACGAACTGCTTTGCAACTCTTGGTGAACGTCCTGCTCTCGAAAGCGCATAAGCCTCAGCCTTTTGAAGCACCTCATCAATAGGTGTTTTAAGCTCGTATTGCTTTGCAAGCTTCTCAACTACATCAAGGTAAATCTTCTTGTCAGGCTTCTGATATGTGACAGTAAGTCCAAAACGGTCTGACAGTGAAAGAAGCTCCTGCATAGTGTCCTTGAAGTGTATCTCGTCGCCCTCTCGTGAGGAGAACGTCTCGTGTACAAGATGTCTTCTGTTTGAGGTAGCATAAATGCAGAGATTGTCCGCAGTTGATGAAACGCTGCCCTCAAGGATAGCTTTCAGTGCCGCAAAATCATCATCGTCCTCTGTGAATGAAAGGTCGTCTATGAAGATAATGAACTTCAATGGATTTTTGCTTACCGTTTCTACAATGGCTGGTATCTCATGGAGCTGCTTCTTTTTAAGCTCGATAAGTCTGAGACCCTTGCAGGCATATTCATTTGCTATAGCCTTGACAGTTGAGGACTTGCCTGTACCGCAGTCACCATAAAGCAGAACGTTGTTGGCAGGTTTGCCTTTCAAAAGCGCAAGAGTGTTGTTGATGACCTCCTGACGCTCACGTTCGTAATTGTGCAGGTCGGAAAGCTTTATATCGTCAGGATACTCCACCGGAACTATCTTTCCGTCTTTGATAACAAATACATGATACTGAGAATAGATGCCGTAACCGTACTGACCGATAGCGTGTATACGGTCGGCATATATCTGCGAGAAGTCAAGCTTTTGTGTAGCATATCTCGGCAGAAAGCCGTCATAGTCAATCTTTGAGATTATCTCGTCGCATGGTATCTGTGAAAGCTCCTCGATAACGGCAAGCTCGTTTGCAAGACATTCCTCCAAAAGCGCACCTGTCTCCTTGCCTTCTCCCTTTTTAAGCATAAAAAGGTTTTCATTTTCAAGAACCAGCTTGAGCATATATTCTGTAAGATTATCAGAATATGCAAAAAGCTCAGCCACAAAATCTGAGTATTTTTCTATAGCCTGGTCGCTGTCAGATTCGCATACAGCAAGTGTGTCAAGTAGCTTTTCAAAGACAGGAACTTCATGTAAGCTCTTGAATATTACTAATGTGTGTGCCTGACGGCAGAGTGCCTTAAAATCGTGCATTATGAACACTTCTTTCTTCATATTGTATATTTATTCTTTATTATACAACATATCATTACTTTTCGTCAACATCTACATTGCACGATTTTAACAAAAAACATTACCGCTTTTTGTAGCTTAAAGCAAAATAATTTTGCCCGTTATGATTTACTTTTGTTTTGAAAAATGCTATAATATTATAATAAACCATTATAGAAATAAAAGGAGAAATGGATATGACAGACAAAAACGCATCTATCATGAATATCGGCAGTATGGGTTATCTTCCACAGGTATTCAAAAAGATAGAGAATGAAAAAAAGCTTAACATTGTTTATTTGGGTGGCTCCATAACAATGGGCTGTAACGCTACAAAGACTGAGTTAAGATATGTTGACCGCAGTGCAAAATGGTGGCAGACGAATTTTCCTGACGCTGAGATAAGCTACTTCAATGCCGGAATTGGTGCAACTACCTCGCAGTTTGGGGTGGCAAGAGTGCAGGAACACGTCCTTGACAAACAGCCGGACCTTGTTTTCGTTGAGTTTTCGGTAAACGACAGCAGTTCGCCCCTATTTATGGAAACATACGAGAGCCTTGTAAGACGTCTGCTGAAAGCTGAGAGCGTCAAGGCGGTTGTGCTTATAAACAATCTTTTTTACGATACAGGCACAAATGCACAGGGTATACATAACGCTGTCGGTCTGCACTATGACCTGCCTATCGTCAGCGTAAGAAACTACATCTTCCCTGAGATACAGCTTGGAAACGTTTGCCTTGCAGACTACACAGCGGATATGCTCCACCCTACAGACCTAGGTCACAAGATGATAGCTGACCTTATCTGCAATCTGCTTGTTACAGAATATTCATACTATAAGAAGCTCGGCGCAGAGAAGAAGCCTTCACTCCCTGAGCCTTTCACTGCAAGCAGATATGAGGACGCACAGCGTTTTCAGAACTATAGCTGTTCGCCTGTTATGGAGGGCTTTGAGCCTGATACTCATGCGGCAGAGCAGTGGAGTGACCCATTCAAAGGCGGCTGGATAGCTCACAAGCAGGGAAGTTGTATTAAATTCAACGTGAGCGGCGGTATTATAATGGTGCAGTACAGAAAGACTATCAACAAGCCTGCGCCTGTTGCATATGCTGTCATAGACGGTGACAGGCAGAACAAGGTTCTTCTTGACGCAAACTTTGACGAGGATTGGGGCGACCTTTGCTGTCTTGAGGAGATATACAGCGGAGCAAAGGGAGAACATACTGTTGAGATAGTTATTGACACAGAGGGTAAAGAAAATAGCGATTTTATGCTTATTTCTGTCATTACAGCAAACAAATAGAAACGTAAACAAGTGAAAAATTTTACTCGAATCTATTGACTTTATGACATAACGATTGTATAATAAATATATATTATTAAATTAGGAGGCATTCACTAATGAACGATTTTTTCAAAATTGCTGACAAGTACCTCAAGCCGGTAACTATCGGTGCAGGTGTTGTTCTGGGTCTTGCAGTTACATATGCGGCAGGCAGCTATCTTTCAGGCATGAGCAAGCTTGCAGGCGGTTTCTACACATTCATGTATGTGCTGTTCTGGATAGCATTTGTTCTTCTTGTTATTTGCGGCATTTATGCACTTTTCAAGAAGTATGCAGGCTCTGTTCCACAGCAGAACGCTCCACAGCAGACATATGCACAGCCACAGGCTCAGGCCGCACCACAGGGTGAAAAGTTCTGCCCTACTTGCGGAGGTAAAGTTCCGGCTGGAAATCAGTTCTGCCCTAACTGCGGCAACAAGATAAACTGATCTTAAAGTTTTGCAGATAAAACGCCCTTGATTTTCAGGGGCGTTTTTTTGTTAGAAAACGCATAAAAGTATGCCAAATGGGGAATAAATATGTGCAGTTTGGAAAAAGTGAAAAAATTCTCGAAAACCCCTTGACAAATGGGCGGAAAATTGGTATAATAATTAAGTCGTTGCAGGACGATATGAGTTATTAGCTCAGTTGGCAGAGCATTTGACTTTTAATCAAAGGGTCCGGGGTTCGAATCCCCGATAGCTCACCACTAGGGAAATATCCTTAGTCTGAATCACGCCTTACTTTGTTAGGGCGTGATTTTTTTTATGTCTGATGCTACTTACAGATGATGATAAGCGGGCGACCTCAGATTGCCCCTACACTGCATTTATCCAACAAAAAAAGCAGCCCCTGTGGACTGCTTTTTCTGAGCTTTCGCTTGATTCTATGACAAAAAACTATCTGACTACGTTAAATGCACCCATTTGTGGATAAACTGCGCTTTCGCCAAGTTCTTCCTCAATTCTGAGAAGCTGATTGTACTTTGCAACACGCTCACTTCTGCTTGGTGCGCCTGTCTTTATCTGGCAAGTGTTGAGAGCAACTGCAAGGTCAGCGATAGTTGTGTCTGCTGTTTCACCTGAACGGTGTGAAGAAATCGCAGTGTAGCCTGCCTTATGAGCCATTTTGATAGCCTCAAGTGTTTCAGAAACTGAGCCTATCTGATTGAGCTTGATAAGGATAGAGTTGCCGCAGCCAAGGCTGATGCCCTTTGCAAGTCTTTCTGTATTTGTTACGAACAGATCGTCGCCAACGAGCTGCACCTTGCCGCCAAGTTCCTTAGTGAGAAGCTGCCAGCCCTCCCAGTCCTCTTCGTCGAGAGCGTCCTCGATAGAGATGATAGGGTACTTTTCAACGAGTTTCTTCCAGTGTTCGATAAGCTCAGCAGATGTGAACTTTGTGCCGGCCTTTGGAAGAACGTACTCGCCCTTCTTTGAGCCTTTCCACTCGCTTGATGCAGCGTCCATTGCTATCATGAAGTCCTTACCCGGCTCATAACCTGCATTTTTCACAGCTTCGAGTATATACTGGATAGCTTCCTCGTCGCTTGCAAGGTCAGGAGCGAAGCCACCCTCGTCGCCTACAGAAGTAGCAAGTCCCTTTGATTTAAGCAGGGCAGCCAGAGCGTGGAAAACCTCAGCGCACCAGCGGAGAGCTTCCTTAAAGCTTGGAGCGCCAACAGGCATTATCATAAACTCCTGAACGTCAACAGTGTTTGCAGCATGAGCGCCACCGTTAAGAATGTTCATCATAGGTACAGGAAGTCTGTTTCCTGATATGCCACCGAGAAATCTGTAGAGAGGGATATCAAGAGAGATAGAAGCCGCTCTTGCTGCAGCGATAGAAACAGCGAGGATAGCGTTAGCACCAAGCTTTGACTTATCCTTAGTGCCGTCAGCCTTTATCATAGCCTTATCAACGGCATAGATGTCAGAAGCGTCAAGTCCGCAGACAGCGTCATTGATAGCAGTGTTGATGTTCTCGACAGCTTTTGTTACGCCCTTTCCGCCATATCTGCCCTTATCGCCGTCACGAAGCTCAAGGGCCTCAAACTCGCCTGTTGACGCACCGCTTGGTGCAGTGCCTCTGCCAACTGTTCCGTCTGCGAGATATACCTCAGCTTCAACAGTTGGGTTTCCTCTGGAATCCAGAATTTCACGTCCGATTACTTTTACGATCTCAAGATAGTTCATAATATAAGCTCCTTTTTAATATTATGCAGACTACCCGAACGCACCACCATTCGGGCTGATGACATTTCGCTCTTGTCATCATAGAGAAGTCTGCATGATCTATTCTCACGAGGTTAGTAACTACTAACCACATTCATTTTACCACGCATGAAGCCGTATGTCAATCTTAGTTAGGCATAACTAATATATTTTATAGGTATGCACAAAAGTTGTACTTCCTGCAGGCGTGGCTATTGTCTTTTTGAACAACAGATAAGCTTTGCGAAACTTTTCGTTTGTTATTATTGACAAGCTTTGTGAGAATATTCGTTTTGGGCGTGATCTTATTTATGCTCAAAACCGCACAAAGCATGGTAGGGTATAAAAAAAAGCGGTGCAGAGATCGTTCTCACACACCGCCTTGATTTATTTCTCATTTCTCACCTAACTCTGCAAGAGCATTCGCCATTCTCAGATCGCTGTCTGTGGTTATCTTGAAATTCAATGCGTCCCCGACGACAAGGTATATATCCTCATTACAAGCTGTAAACACAGAACAAGTATCCGTCAGCTTTTTATTTTGCTCCTCGCTAAGCGAATAATAATTCCTCATCAGATCCTCAAGTCTGAAAGTTTGCGGAGTTTGCGCCTGATAAAGCTCGCTTCTGTTAAGCGTTTCCCTGACCTTTTCGCCGTCAGACCTTATTATGGTATCAGCCGCAGGCATATAAGTTCCGCAGGCGGAATGTTTCGCCATTGCCTCGATATTGTCTTTTATTATCTTCTCCGTCACGAACGGTCTTACAGCGTCATGGGTGAGTATTATGTCCCCCTCATTCTCACCATGTTCAGCGACTATTGCCTCAGCTATATTCATTACTGTGCCGTTTCTGTCAGCTCCGCCGTCTATGACTCTTACACGCTTTTTGTCTATCCCGAAGCGTTCAAAAAGCTCGTTAGTGTATTCGTGCCAGTCAGGTTTTATGCCAACGTACACCATATCTATCTCTTCCACTGCAAGAAACGCTCTCACGGTTCGCAGGATAACAGGCACTCCGCCTATCTCTATAAACTGCTTTGGTATAACCGCACTTTTTACCCTAGAGCCACAGCCCCCTGCAACTATCCCTGCAAATATCATTTTATCTTCTCCTCATATAAAAAAAGTTCGGGACAGCCGTCCGCCCCGAACTTTATCGTTGTGTATTGAATTTACTTTATGCCGTATTTCTTCAGCAGAGCCTCGATCTTTGTGTGTGGGTCGATGACCTGTGAAATTGACTTGTCATGATTGAGTGATGCAATGAAGTAAGCAATGTACTTAGAGCAATCTACCTCGTAGAACCATGGGCTTGAAAGCAGCTCAGGTGTTCTGTATGTGAGGTTTGTGCCGAATACACCGTCGATGATGCCGTCAGCATAAGCCTTGTTGAATGCTTCAAGACCATTTGTGAAAATTGGGTAAGTAGCATAGCAGTAGATCTTGTTAGCCTTGCGTTTTTTAAGCTCTACAGCGATATCCAGCATAGACTCGCCTGATGAGATGATATCGTCAGCGATGAAAACGTCCTTGCCGGCAACGTCATTACCCATATACTCGTGAGCAACGATAGGGTTTCTTCCGTCGATGATAGTTGAATAATCTCTTCTCTTATAGAACATACCAAGGTTTACGCCCAGAACAGAAGCATAGTACATATTTCTGTTGATAGCACCCTCGTCAGGGGAGATTATCATGAAGTGATCCTTGTCAGGTCTGAAATCTGAAAGGTTTTTAAACATTGCCTTGAGAACCTGATAGGAAGGGATTATGTTGTCAAGACCCATGAGCGGAACAGCATTCTGTACTCTTGGGTCGTGAGCGTCAAAAGTAAGGATGTTTGAAACGCCCATAGACTGAAGCTCCTGAAGAGCAACTGCACAGTCAAGAGATTCTCTGTAGTTTCTTCTGTGCTGTCTGCCGCCGTAAAGGGAAGGCATGATGATGTTTATTCTGTGAGCCTTACCGCCTGCAGCCTGGATTATTCTTTTAAGATCCTGATAATGATCGTCAGGTGACATACTGTTTTCCCTGCCGAAATAGTTGTATGTGCAGCTGTAGTTTCCTACGTCGCAGAGAATGAAAAGATCGTCGCCTCTGATAGATGACTTGATAAGACCCTTGCCGTCACCGGAAGAAAATCTAGGACAAACAGCCTCAACAAGGAAAGTATCCTTAACAAATTCGTTTTCATTAGCCCATTTTGTAAGATAACCATCTACCTTCTTGCCAAGCTCGGAAGCGCCTGCCATAGCAATAAGACCAAGCGGTGCAACTCTTGAGTCATTGTCGAACAATACATTGTCAGCATTACCCATTATTATCATATCCTCCAATACTAATTGTTGTCTGACCTCAGGTCAGTACGAAACATACCAATATACATATATTATACTTTATAAATCCCGATTTTACAATAGTTTTTTCGCAAATAATAAATTTTTCTCACTTTTCACAAAAAACACACTGTTACTGCGGCACATTTAGACACAAAAATCAAGTAAACGTTTGCTAACCGCACGACAGGTAAACTTTTTTTGCATATATAAAAAAGTCCTTGCGTTTTTGGATAAAATGATATATAATAAAATAGAATAGGTATGTGTGCAGTATATTGCACGCAACTGACAGAATTATTGAAGGAGTTAATGATATGACAAAAGCACAAAGATATTTCATGGAAATAAAAGATAAGAGAGTAGCGTTCATAGGCACGGGCGTAAGTCATCTGGAGCTTATAAAGCTTTTTCTCTCAAAGGGCATAAGATGCGTTGTCTGCGACAAAAAGACAGAGGACGAATTTGATGAGCTTATCTATGAGGAGCTTTCCGCAAAGGGCTGCGAGTTCTCATTGGGCGAGCATTATCTTGATATCATCTTCAACTGCGATATAGTTTTCAGAACACCTGGTATGTACTATAATGATGAAACTATCACAAAGGCAAGAAAAGCAGGCGTTGCCATTACATCAGAAATGGAAACTTTCTTTGACCTCTGCCCATGCAAGATATACGGCGTAACAGGTTCAGACGGAAAGACTACTACAACTACCCTTATCAGCGAAATGCTCAAAGCCGAGGGCAAGCGTGTCCATATCGGCGGAAATATCGGCAAGGCTCTTCTGCCTATCGTAGAAACAATGTCCGACAGCGATGTTGCAGTAGTTGAGCTTTCAAGCTTCCAGCTTATCTCAATGAGACAGTCGCCAAACGTTGCCGCAATCACAAACATCACTCCAAACCACCTGAACGTTCACGGAACAATGGAGGAGTATATCGGTGCTAAGGCCAACCTTATCGCTCATCAGAACGGCTATTCAAGAACTGTACTCAACGAAGATAACGAGGAAACAATAAAGCTTGCAGACCTCGTAAGAGGAAAGCTTGTCACATTCTCTCTAAAGCACCCTGTTCAGACAGGCGCATATCTTAATGACGACGGTATGCTTTGCTACACGGAAAAGGGCAGAACTACAGAGATAGTGCACAAGGACGATATAAGGATACCTGGTATCCACAACGTTGCGAACTATCTCACAGCTATCGCCGCAGTATGGGGCGAGGTATCTATCCAGAGCATAGTTCAGGTAGCAAAGAACTTCGGCGGCGTTGAGCATAGAATTGAATTTGTAAGAGAGATAGACGGTGTTAAGTGGTATAACGATTCTATCGCAACAAGCCCTACAAGAGTTATCGCAGGACTTAATTCATTCAATCAGAAGCTTATTGTTATTGCAGGCGGCTATGACAAGAAGATACCTTTTGAGCCTCTTGCAGAACCTGTGAACAAGAACGTGAAAATACTCATTCTTCTTGGCGCAACAGCAGACAAGATAGAAAAGGCTGTTACAGAAAGTCCGCTGTATCCTGAAAGCGGTCTGAAAATAGTGAGAGTAAAGACCCTTGAAGAGGCAGTCCTTACAGCACAGAAAATGGCTGAAAAGGGCGATGTTGTCACACTTTCACCAGCCTGTGCAAGCTTTGACCTCTATCCTAACTTTGAGGCAAGAGGCAGACATTTCAAGCGACTTGTGAACGAACTCTAATTTTATAAAAAGCAGGGATATGTATTATGGATACATTTGAGATACTGTCACAGCTTTGCTCTGCGGCAGGCGTATCAGGAGCGGAAGGCTCAGCGGCTGAGGCTGCGGCAAAGCTCCTTGAAGAGTATGGCGAAGTCACCTTGGATAACGCTCTTGGCAGTGTTATCTGCAAGGTTGGAAGCTGGGCGGACGGCAAGCCTGTTATGCTTCTTGACGCCCATATAGACGAGATAGGCATGATAGTCACATACATCACAGAGGACGGCTTTTTGAAAATATCAGGCTGCGGTGGCCTTGATACAAGGCTTCTTTTGGCTCAGCAGGTGACAGTTTACGGCAAAGAAAAGCTCATGGGCATCGTGACTTCAACTCCGCCTCACCTTGAAAAAGACAGCTCTGTCGCACCTGACCTTGACAGCGTTTTCATAGATATAGGTTTCACGAGCCGTGAAAATGCAGCAAAGTATGTTTCTCTCGGTGACAGAGTGCTTATAGAAAACAAAGCCGAAAGGCTCCCAGGAAGCCGTGTGACATCTAAAGCAATTGACGACAGGTCAGGCTGTACGGCTATCCTAAAGACTTTGGAGCTTCTTAATGGTCAGCAGACAGCTTATAATATCGCAGTGTGCTTTTCAACTCAGGAAGAAGTTGGCGAGCGTGGTGCAAAAACAGCCGCCTTTGATATCAATGCAGACTATGCGATAGTGGTTGACGTTTCCTTTGCAAAGACCCATTATGAGAGCGAGGAAGAGTGCGGCATAATGGGCAAGGGAGCGATGATAGGCATTGCTCCGTCCCTTTCACGAGAGATGTCAGATAGCTTTATTAGCCTTGCAGAAGAAAAGGGCATACCATATCAGCTTGAAGTCATGAGCGGAAAAACAGGCACAAATGCTGACGCTATCGGCGTGAGCGGAAGTGGAACAAAATCCGTTACCATATCCATTCCGGAAAAGCATATGCACACGCCTGTTGAGATAGTTGATATAAATGATATTGATAATACGGCTCTGCTTATTGCAGAATATCTGAAAAGAGTGTAGATATTTATGTTGGATAAACTGAAAGACCTCTGCCTCCTTGACGGCATTTCAGGCGACGAGGGAGCGGTAAGAGAATATATAGTAGATAAAATAGGCGATAAAGCTGAAATAAAGGTGGATAACCTTGGCAATGTCATAGCTTTTTGTAAGGGCAAAAAGACGCCTAAAAACAAGATAATGGTGTCTGCTCATATGGACGAGGTTGGCATGATAGTCACCTATGTGAACAGTGACGGCACGCTGAAAGTGTCATCAGTTGGCGGTGTTGACCCAAGAGTTGTTTTCGGCAGACGTGTCAAAATCGGCAGGAATAACGTCCTTGGCGTTGTGGGCGGAAAGGCTATCCATAACCTCACAGCTGAGGAGAGAAAAAAGTCTGTGCCTTTTGATAAGCTTACCATAGATATAGGTGTTGACAGCCGTGAGGAAGCCTTAAAGCTTGTGCGCCTTGGGGACAGTGTGAGATTTGTTTCCGATTTTGTAGAGTACGGCGAGGGCTTCGTGAAGTGCAAGGCTATAGACGACAGAGCAGGCTGTGCAATAATGCTCAGAATGATAGAAGAGGGCGTAGAGTATGACACATATTTCACCTTCGTGGTGCAGGAAGAGATAGGTCTGCGTGGCTCGACCTGTGCAGCGTTCACCGTTGCACCCGACTATGCAGTGGTGCTTGAATCCACAACTGCGGCGGATATTCCATCGGCTTCTGGAGAGAAAAGGGTATGTGAGCTTGGAAAAGGTCCTGTTGTTTCATATATGGACAGACACACAATGTATGACCGTGAGCTTTTTGAGCTTGCATTTTATGCGGCAGAGGAGAACGGCATACCATGCCAGACCAAAACAATGGTGGCAGGAGGAAATGATGCAGGTGCGATACACGTTTCCCGTGGTGGTGTAAAGACAGCCGCAGTGTCGCTCCCTTGCAGATATCTTCATTCTCCAAGCTGCGTGATAAATAAGGCGGACTTTGAGAACGCTTATGTTCTTACAAAATTGATCTTGGATAGGACTTATAACAAATGATCTATGAAACCAAAGAGATCAGCTCAGAACTGCTGAGCGGTCTTAAACCTAACAATTATACAAGGCGTATAAAGTCGCACTTTGCGGCATACGGCACAGGGTATGATTTTCTGCATTTCTATGCCGTTGAGGAAAGCAGAGAAAAGCTTGGTATCATATCAGTATTCAACGCCTCTATGATGATATCGACTTTCAAGGATAAGAGATTTGACGATAAGGTATTGGGCGAGCTTGCGGGATTTATCCTTATGAATAAGCCTGCCGCCGTGGAGTTTGAGGCGGAGTATTCAGATAAGCTTGCAGAGCTAACTAAGACGGAGTATAAGGGTGACAAAAGGACGGAGTTCAGCTTTGTTGCGAAAAACGATATCCCGCCCCTTGACGTGAACGAGCTTCCAAAACTCGATGATGTTTTCAGGATACTTGCACCATGCTTTCCTGCAATAAAAAATTCCTATGAGCTGTGGCTTACGGATACTTCCCACAGAGTAAGAAGAGGACTTTCGCAGTCGTTCCTGCTGGGTGATTACACCACTGCCACTATACAGTATATCATAGACGGAGTGGCACTTGTGGGACACGTTGGCACTATACCCGAGGAGCGTGGAAAATTCCATGCAAGACAGCTTTTGTATTGGATAGGTGAAAAGCTCACACAGGACGGTTTTCAGGTCAGATTGTTTGCAAGACCCCATAGAGTGAGCTATTATGAGGAGATAGGCTTTAAAGCCTGCGGAATAGATCTTGTATTGGAGAGAATTGAAAATGAATGAATGTATATTTGATATAGACCCAAAGCTTTTATCTCTTGCCTCCGAGGCAGAGAATGAGTGCAGGGAGATGTTTGAGAAAATAGACAGCAATGCCGAGTATAACGGACAGAAAGTGCTGAAAGCTTTTATCGACAATCGTGTGAGCGAGGGCTGTCTTAAAGGCACAACAGGTTACGGATACGGCGACATGGGCAGAGATACTATAGACAAGGTGTTCGCTCAGGCACTTGGCGGCGAGGACGCTTTGGTAAGACACACTTTTGTGAACGGCACTCATGCACTGTCAACAGCGCTTTTCGGAGTGCTTAGAAGCGGAGACACAATGCTTGCCTGCACTGGAAAGCCATATGATACTCTTGAGGAGATAATCGGTATCAGAGGCGAAAAGGGCAGCGGTTCACTTGTTGACTTCGGCGTGAAGTATGAGCAGGTAGACCTTGTTGACGAGATGTATCCTGACTATGATGAGATAGCAAAGAAAGCCGTTGGCGCAAAGATAGCCTATATCCAGCGTTCAAGAGGCTATTCTCTCAGACCGTCACTGACAGTGGAGATAATCGGGAAGATAGCGGAAACAGCAAAGAAAGCTAATCCTGATATAATCGTCATGGTGGATAACTGTTACGGTGAGTTTGTTGAAAGAAAAGAGCCACTGAGCGTTGGTGCAGATATTATCATAGGTTCGCTTATAAAAAATCCGGGCGGTGGAATTGCTTCTACAGGCGGATATATCTGCGGCAGAGCAGACCTTGTGGAAAAGTGTGCCGACAGGCTCACCTGCGTTGGCATGGGCAAGGAAGTCGGCTGTTCACTTAATCAGAACAGAGAAATGCTCCTTGGCTTTTTCTTAGCACCGCAGGTGGTCGCATCAGCACTGAAAACTTCCGTTTTCGCCTGCCGTTTCTTTGAAAAGCTTGGCTATAAGACTCTCCCTGAAAGCGGCGAAACAAGAACTGATATAATTGCATCTATTCTTCTTGAAAACGAGGAAAACCTCGTGGCTTTCTGTCAGGGAATACAGAAAGGCTCGCCGGTTGACAGCTATGTTACTCCAGAGGCATGGGATATGCCGGGTTATGACAGCAAGGTTATAATGGCGGCAGGAGCATTCACAATGGGTGCGTCCATAGAGCTTTCAGCAGACGCTCCTATAAGACCGCCGTTTGCCGCATGGCTTCAGGGCGGTATCACATACCCAACAGGCAAAGCAGGCGTTATGCTTGCCGCACAGGAGATGTATAACAAAGGTTTACTTAGAATATAAGATTTGACTGGAAAGGAATGATATTCAATGGCAGAGATATTCAGCGTTACTGTCGAGGAGATAATCAAACAGCTTAATATGGAGATAATCTATGCTCCTGAGAACATCAGCAGCCTTGTTGTTACTGAGAACGATTGTAACAGACCTGGACTTCAGCTTATGGGATTCTATGAGTATTTCAATGCAGAGCGTGTTCAGATATGCGGAAATATGGAGTTTGCTTATCTTGCTTCACTTGACGAGAAAACAAGATATGAGAGGATAGACGCTCTTTTCGCTACAAAGATACCGCTTTTTATCGTGGCAAGAGGTCATGAACTTTACCCTGAAATGGTTGAGATAGCTAAGAAATACGGCGTGCCTATCGCAAGAACTCAGGACAGCACAACAGCATTTATCGCCGCACTTATCGGCTATTTGAACGTTGAGCTTGCTCCGAGAATAACACGCCACGGCGTTCTTATCGAAGTATACGGCGAGGGTATCCTTATCGTGGGCGAGAGCGGCGTTGGTAAGAGCGAAACAGCTATCGAGCTTGTAAAGAGAGGTCATAGACTTGTGGCTGACGATGCTGTTGAGATAAGAAAGACATCAAACAGAACGCTTGTAGGCTCATCACCTGATAATATCCGTCACTTCCTTGAACTGAGAGGTATCGGTATCATCAACACAAGACGTCTGTTCGGTATGGGTGCTGTAAAGGTAAGCGAGAAGATAGACCTTATCGTAGAGCTTGAGCCTTGGGACAGCACAAAGATATACGACAGAATGGGCGTAGACAACGAGTATACTACTATCCTCGGCATCAAGATACCGAGCCTTACCATTCCTATAAAGCCGGGCAGAAACCTTGCTGTTATCCTCGAAGTTGCGGCTATGAACAACCGTCAGAAGAAAATGGGTTATAACGCTGCCGCTGAACTTTTGCAGAATCTTGGTCTGCAAATGGACAAGAAAGACAAGGTCAAGAACTGGGATAATTTCTAAAAACACGCATATACTTTTTTTAATAGGAGATAGATCATAATGCACTTACAGGGAGATATGCACACGCACACTATAGCTTCAACTCATGCTTACTCCACCATAACAGAGAATTGCCAGTGGGCTGAAAAATACGGAATGAAAGGCATAGCAATGACAGACCATGCCATGAAAATGCCTGATTCGCCACATATCTGGCACTTTGTGAACCTTGGCATACTGCCGAGAAAGATAAACGGGATAACCGTCCTCAGAGGTATAGAGGCTAACGTTGTGAGCGATGACGGCGAGCTTGATACTGACGAAAAGCTGCTTTCAGGACTTGAATGGGTGGTGGCGTCTATGCACAGTGCCTGCTATACTCCCTCGACACCTGAGAACCACACTAAAAGCTGGCTGAAAGTCGCACAGAACCCTCAGGTGGATGTCATAGGTCACTGCACCACCGCACCTTTTATGTTCGATTATGAAAAGGGCGTAAAGGCGTTCAAGGAGTACGGCAAGCTTGTGGAGATAAACGAAAGCTCATTTGCGTGCAAAAGGTCGCCCAGAAGAAACGTAGTGGAGCTTTTGAAGCTTTGCAAAAAGTATGAAGTGCCTGTGGTCTTTGATTCAGACTGCCATTTCTGTCAGCTTATCGGTCAAACACCGAAAGTGGCAAAGATAGCGGAGGAACTTGATTTTCCTGAGAAGCTTATCATGAACAGTGATTGGGAAAAGATAAGGGAATATGTCCTTGCGAAAAGACCAAACCTAGATATTTAAAACGATGAAAGGAGAAGCCCTCACAAGGGCGTTTTACAGATATATATGAATACACAAAAGCTGCTTGATCTTGCTTCAGAGCTTGAATGTAATGTTGTCTACAACGAGCCGCTTTCAAAGCATACCACATTCCGCACAGGCGGAACGTGTACTGCAATGGTGGATATAAGCTCAGAGGAAAGCCTTGCAAAACTTGTTAGAGCCGCACACGAATGGAACGTAAGATATATTGTTGTTGGAAACGGCTCAAATCTTCTCTTTGATGACAGAGGCTATGAGGGCGTGGTGTTCCTCATGGGTCAGTCAGTGGACGAGATAAAAATGATGAACGAAAACACCATATACGCCGAGGCTGGGTGCAGCCTTATAAAGCTGTGCAGATTCGCTCTTGAGCATAACCTCACAGGACTTGAGTTTGCCTATGGCATACCGGGAACTGTGGGCGGTGCTATATACATGAACGCAGGTGCTTATGACGGTGAGATCAAAAACGTTATAACCTCTGCGAACTCCGTGAGGGCAGACGGTACTGTACATACTACAGAGGCAAATAAAATGGCTCTCAGCTATCGCAGCAGCTGTTATCAGAAAAACGGCGAAGTCATAACCTCAGGAGTGTTCAGACTTGAGGCAGGAGCGTATGACGATATTCAGGACAAAATGGTGGAGCTTATGGGCAGACGCCGTTCAAAACAGCCACTTGAATATCCAAGTGCAGGTTCGACCTTTAAAAGACCTGAGGGACAGTTTGCAGGAAAGCTCATTGAGGATTGTGGTCTGAGGGGATACACAGTTGGAGGAGCACAGGTGTCTGAAAAGCACTGCGGTTTTGTGGTGAACAAGGGTGGTGCAACAACTGAGGATATTATGTCGGTGATAAGACACGTTCAGCACATTGTCAAAGAGCAGACAGGCTATCTTCTTGAATGTGAGGTAAAGATAATACCTTACAAGGAATAATTTAAATAGGGATCAATAAGTGATGATTTTTTTCAGCTTTGTAAGAAAGGAATGAACGTTATGCAGTTTGTGATAATTACCGGTATGTCAGGATCGGGAAAATCAAGTGCCGTGAATGTGCTTGAAGATATAGGATATTACTGCGTTGATAATATGCCGCCTGAACTTATCCCAAAGTTTGCAAACATATGCAGTCAGTCTGACGGAAAAATAGACAAGGTAGCGTTTGTTGTTGATATAAGAGGCGGCGACCTTTTTCTGAAGCTTCAAGACACAGTAAAGCAGCTTCAAGGCGAGGGCGTGAGTCTTAAAATACTTTTCCTTGACAGCTCAGATGACGTTATCGTGAGAAGATACAAGGAAACAAGAAGAAAGCACCCTCTTGACGAGGTGTCATATGGAAACATAAGAAAAGCTATTGAAACTGAGCGTGAGATATTAAGACCTATAAAAGCACAGGCTGATTTTTATATAGACACGTCCAGAAGCTCAACAGCTCAATTTAAGGAAAGGCTTTATTCCATATTCCTTGGAAACAACGAGTTTATGCATATTGATGTTCAGTCGTTCGGGTTCAAGTTCGGTGCAATGAGCGAGGGCGACCTTGTATTTGACGTAAGGTGTCTGCCTAATCCGTTTTATGTACCTGAGCTTAAGAACAAAACAGGTCTTGACAAGGACGTTTATGATTATGTTTTGAGCTTTGACGAAGCCAAAGTGCTTCTCGGCAAGCTAACAGATCTTATCGACTATCTCATACCTCTTTACGAAAAAGAGGGCAAGTCACAGCTTGTTATAGCGTTCGGCTGTACGGGCGGAAAGCATAGGAGCGTTACCTTTGCAGAAGCGGTTGCGGAGCATCTGAGAAAGCAAGGTCACAGGATAAGAATAACACACAGAGATATAAATAATCAGTAAGGCGGTTTGAAAGTTGGAGGACGTATCCTTTTCATACAGAGCAAAAGAAGAAATAATCAGCAAGATAAATTCAAAGCCAAAGGCTGACGTGTGCATGATGGGTATGCTCACGTACTGTAACTGTCTGTCAGATGATGAGATATCTTTTCTCACTGAAAACAAGGCTGTATCAGACTTTTTCGTGTTGAACACAGGCAGGATAACTGGTAATGAAAACGCAGTGTTAGTCACAGAGCAGAAAAAGCGAAACGGCGTTGTGCTTTATGCTTTGGATATTCCTGAGCGTGAGGACAGGCTCATGCTTCTTGACTATTTCAGAATGGATAAGAGCAGGCGTTTGGAAGAAGCTGACCTGCCTAAAGAGAAGTTTTATCCACAGCTCGTGGCAGGTATATTTCTTGCCTGCGGTTCGGTGAACAATCCTGAGAAAAAATATCATATGGAGTTCGTTATGCCAACGCTGGAGCTTTGCAATGATTTTGGTATGCTGCTTATAGATAACTACGATATCACTCCAAAGCACGTTGAACGTAAGAACGCACAGATAGTTTACATAAAAGAGTCAGAGAATATCATAGATATGCTTACTCTTATGGGTGCGCCTATGTGTTCGCTTGAACTTATGAACGTAAAAATGATGAAAGATATGCGCAACAAGATAAACCGAGCGGTGAACTGCGATAACGCCAATATAGAGAAGTCGCTGAAAGCAGCGGAAAAGCAGATAAGCGATATCGAGCTTATAGACGAGACAGTGGGGCTTTATTCTCTTCCTGATAATTTGCAGGAGATAGCTGAGCTTAGATATAATAATCCTGACTTCAATCTTAAAGATCTTGGTGCAGCCATAGATCCTCCTATCTCACGTTCGGGGGCAAACCACAGATTGCAGAAGATAGCAGAGATAGCTGACAGGATAAGAGTTGAAAAAGGTCTTGCACTGAAAGAGGAATAAAAATGCCTGAGTTTGTACATTTACATCTTCATAGTGAATATTCGCTCCTTGACGGCGCCTGCCGTATCAAGGAGCTTGTTTTGCGTGTAAAGGAGCTTGGACAGAAAGCAGTTGCGGTCACAGACCATGGAAATATGTTTGCGGCAGTGGAATTTTACAACGAATGTCTTGCTCAGGGCATAAAACCTATAATAGGCTGTGAGGTGTATGTTGCACCTAGAACACGATTTGACAAGCTAGCGAAGATAGACAGTTCGCCTTACCACCTTGTGCTTCTGTGCGAAAACAACGAGGGTTATCAAAATCTTATAAAGCTTGTGTCGGCGGCATATACAGAGGGCTTTTACAGCAAACCGAGAGTAGATGTTGAATTGCTTGAAAAATATCACAATGGGCTTATCTGTCTGTCGGCTTGTCTTGCGGGTGAGATACCCAGAAAGCTTACCAATGGCGATTATGAGGCTGCAAAGCAGACTGCTCTTAAATATCGTGATATATTTGGCAGGGATAATTACTTTATAGAGCTTCAAAATCATAAGTTTGCAGACCAGCAGAGAATATTGCCTATGCTTATAAAGCTTTCACGAGAAACAGGAATACCGATGGTCTGCACTAATGACGCACACTATCTCAGACGTTCAGACGCTAATGCGCAACGTGTGTTAATGTGTATCTCAACAGGCACGACACTAGACGACCCAAGCAGGCTTGAATTTCCGACAAACGAGTTTTATGTAAAGTCAGCAGAAGAAATGGCGGAGCTTTTTCCCTCTCAGCCTGAGTCGCTGGAGAATACAGTAAAGATAGCTGACAGATGTAATGTAAGCTTTGAGTTTGGCAAAACAAAGCTTCCGTATTTCCATATAGACGGTGTTTCAGATAACGAAAAGTTTCTTCGTGATATGTGCATGAAAGGGCTTTATAAACGTTATGAAAATCCTACAAAAGAGGCTTTGAAACGTGTTGACTATGAGCTTGACGTTATAACGAGAATGGGATATACTGACTATTATCTCATCGTGTGGGATTTTGTTCACTATGCAAAGACCCATGGTATACCTGTTGGCTGCGGACGTGGCTCAGGCGCAGGAAGCCTTTGCGCATATTGTATTGGTATAACAGGCATTGACCCGCTGAAATATGATCTGCTCTTTGAACGTTTTCTTAATCCAGAAAGAGTTTCCATGCCTGACTTTGATATAGATTTCTGTATGGAGGGCAGACAGCGTGTTATTGATTACGTTGTGGGAAAATACGGCTCTGACCATGTGGCGCAGATTGCGACCTTTGGTACGCTTGCGGCAAAGCAGGCAGTGAGAGATGTGGCAAGAGCAATGGGTCTGCCTTATCAGACAGGAGATATGCTTGCAAAGAAAATACCAAGAGGTCAGCCACTTAAATATTCCATAGAGAATATATCTGAGCTTAGTTCCCTCTATAAGACAGATATGAAGATACGACAACTTCTTGATATTGCCATGAGCGTCGAGGGTATGCCACGAAACGTGTCCACCCACGCAGCAGGCGTTGTTATCACAAAAGAGCCTGTGGATTTTTATGTGCCGCTCTATGCCCGTGACGGACAAGTTTCCACACAGTATACAATGACAGTGCTTGAACGATTGGGACTTCTTAAAATTGATTTTCTCGGACTCCGCAACCTTACCATTATAGACCACTGCCGAAAGCAGGTGATAGAAACTCACCCTGATTTTGACTTGGAGAAGATACCTCTTGATGACAAGAAGGTATATGAAATGCTGTCACAGGGCAAAACGGAGGGCGTTTTCCAGTTTGAAAGTGCAGGAATGACTGCAACTGTCATGAAGCTTCGCCCTGAAAGATTAGAGGACCTTATCGCTGTTATCTCTCTTTACCGCCCAGGACCTATGGACTCGATCCCAACATATATCAGAAACCGCCATGAACCTGACAGGATAGTGTATAAGCACCCATTGCTTAAAGGCATACTTGAAGTGACATACGGCTGTATAGTTTATCAGGAGCAGGTAATGCAGATATTCCGCACGCTCGCAGGATATTCATACGGCAGAGCGGATATCGTAAGGCGAGCAATGGCTAAAAAGAAAGCGGCTGTTTTGGAAAACGAGCGAAAAGCGTTTATCTACGGTGAGAAAGGGCAGTGCTGCGGTGCAGTGGCAAACGGTGTGCCCGCTAATGTTGCCAATGAGATATTTGACGAAATGACCTCTTTTGCAAGCTATGCCTTTAACAAATCCCATGCGGCGGCTTATGCAACCATCGCATATCAGACAGCGTATTTAAAATGTCATTTCTATAAAGAATATATGGCAGCACTTATGACTATCACGCTTCTTGACAGCACCGATAAGCTTTACGGATATATCGCAGATGTTGGCAAAAGCGGCGTTAAAATTTTGCCGCTGGATATAAATAAGAGCGAAAGCGGTTTTGTGGCAGAGCCTGAGGGAATACGCTTTGCACTTCTTGCGGTGAAGTCACTTGGCGAGGGGGCTATCGACAGGATAGTTTCTGAGCGTAAATCAGGTGGAGCGTTTCATTCGCTTCAAGACTTTTGTACACGAGTTTCGGGCAGAGATATCCACCTGAGAACAGTGGAAGCACTTATAAAGAGCGGAGCTTTTGACGGTTTTGGATACACCAGACGTGAACATCTCAATGCTTGCGAGGACATAATGAAAAGCGTAACTCGGTCAGACGGAAGTGTGATCGAGGGTCAACTTGATTTGTTTGGCATGGGTGCTGCTTTGCCAATGGAAAAGAAGATAGAACGCTGCGGCGAGTTTGACGAACAGCAGCTTCTTGAATTTGAGCATGAAGCTCTTGGTATGTATATATCCGCCCACCCTATAGACCGCTTTGAGTGTGTGATCTCAGCCACAAGGTGCGTCACCTCTGCACAGCTCATAAAAGCCTGTACAGACGAGGGCGGAATGGCTGATAAACGTTTCGCTGATGGGGCGGAAGTAGACTATGCAGGAATGGTCAGGGGCAGAAAAATGCTAAAGACCAAAAAAGGCGATATGATGTGTTTTGTGGAGCTTGAAGACAAGTTCGGAACATTAGAGATAGTGATTTTTCCGTCAGTTTTTCAAACTATGGGAGGCCTTATAAAAGACAGAGCGCTTCTACACGTCAAAGGCAAGATATCTTGCAAAGAGGAAGAAGAACCTAAGATACTTGCGGATATGCTCGAGCCTGTCGATAGATTTTGCTCATTACAGCTTCAAAGGGATATTTGCGTAAGGCTTGTTTCAAGAGATGCAGAGGGCATAAAGGCTGTTAGAACTATAGCCGAGAAATACAGAGCACAGACTGGTTCAAAGTTTGCGGTATTTTTCAGCGATATACGCAAAATGACAGGCATAAAGTCTGTTCATGCTGTGAAAATGTGTCCTGAACTGCTTGTCGAACTTGAAAACAGACTGGGTGCTGAAAACGTGGTATTTATGGACAGAAAAGGAGAATAAAAATGGAGCCAAGAACATATAAGGTAACAAAAATTGACGGCGATTATGCACATCTTCTCAATGTGGACACAGGCGAAGATCTTCTTATGGCAAGAGCGCTTTTGCCTGACGAAACAGACGAGGGAACAATGCTTCACTGGGAAAATTTCATTTATACGGTAATAGAATAAGTGTATTTATGAAATTCTTGTGAAAAGTATGGAAATCTGCACAGGAATGTGATATACTATATTATTATCGTGTTATCACGAAAAAATTTTAGCGTGAAAACGCTTGAAGGAGTAATCAAATGGCTGTATCTTATAGCAGGGAAGAACTCGGCAGAGGGATATCTCTTACAAGAATATATGACAAGAAATTCAAGTCAAACTGCGTGAAAATAGCATTTATATCACCGCTAAACGAAAAAACAGCCTGCGTAAATGCAATGCTTCAAACAGTGCTTGTGACATCAAATGCAGAGATACCTTCACGAACAAAGCTTACATCTACACTCACAGGGCTTTACGGCTCAAGTATCGGCACCAACTGTGGTACCATAGGCGATTATCAGTCTGTCGGTCTGTCTGCAAGCTTTATTGGTGACGATTATACTATAGACGGCGAAGTAATATCCGTTCAGGTTGTAAGACAGCTTTTGAACTGTCTGCTCAGACCGCACCTTGTTGACGGAAAGTTCTGTGAGAAGTATTTTACTTTGAGAAAGCAGGAGCTTATCGACGCTATTGTTGCCACTGTCAATGACAAGCGTGGCTATGCACTTTTGCAGGCTAAAAAGCTTATCTTTGAGGGCGAGCCTGCGGCTGTGTCTGCAATCGGAACTGTGGAGCTTGCTGAGAACATAACTCAGGAGGATTTGTTAAGACAACACAAAAAGCTTCTTGAAAGTGCAAAGATAGAGATAACCATATCAGGCGGTGGAAACACTGTTGCGGCGGAAAAGCTTATAAGAGATGAAATGGCTGCCCTCGAAAGAGTTTCGCCTGTGGAGAAGATAGACTACAGACACAATTCACCTGCAAAGGCAGAGCCTGTTTATAGAGAGCTTAAAATGCAGGTAAGCCAAAGCAAAATGGTCATGGCTTTTAAGTCGGATTATGAGGATATCTACACCGCAAAGCTTTTCTGTATGCTTCTCGGAGCAACGCCTTTTTCAAAGCTTTTTGCAAATGTGAGAGAGAAGCTAAGCCTTTGCTATTATTGTTCTTCCGCTTATGCCGACAGAAAGGGCACTCTTTTTATCGACAGTGGCGTTGAAAGCTGCAATATCGAAAAGGCAAAAAAAGCTATCGAAGAACAGCTCGAAGCCATATGTAATGGTGATTTTACAGATGAGGAGCTTGAAAACACAAAGAAATCTCTTTGCGGCGGCTTCAAGTCGAACTATGACAGCATATATGATATCATGGGGTGGTATGCTGCACAGAACACACGAAACACAGCTTTCACCCCTGAGGAGATAAACGAGCGGATAGCAAAGCTTACCCGTGAGGACGTAATAAGCTGTGCAAAGACCTTTAAGCCTGATACTGTTTTCGTTATCAGGGGAGAGGAAAAGGAGGACTGTGATGAATAAGGAGATCGTAAAGAGCGAGCGACTGGGCGAGAGCTACAGCGTTTTTCATCACCCGTCAGGACTTGACGTGCTTGTGTGGAAAATGGAGGGCTTCACAACTACAGAAGCCATATTTGCCACAAAGTACGGCTCAATTTGCAACTGTTTCAAGACCAAGGAAAGTAAAGATTTCATCACCGTGCCTGAGGGCATAGCCCATTTTCTTGAGCATAAGCTTTTTGAAAACGAAGACACAGATGTTTTTGACTTATATGCAAAAACAGGTGCAAATGCAAACGCTTTCACGTCTTTTGATGAAACGGCATATACGTTCAGCTGCTCGGAAAATTGGGAGGATTCTCTTGAAATACTTCTTGACTTTGTTCAGAAGCCATATTTTACAGAGCAGTCTGTAGCTAAGGAGCAGGGAATAATCGGTCAGGAGATAAAAATGTGTGCAGATTCTCCTGAAAGACAGTGCTTTTATAATCTGCTGAGAGCAATGTATGTAAATCACCCTATAAAGATAGATATTGCAGGAACTGTTGATACTATCGCTGAGATAACCCCTGATCTTCTTTATAAGTGTTACTACACTTTCTATAATCTTCACAACATGGTCCTTGCCATTGCAGGAAATGTTGACGAGGATAAGGTCATGGAAATATGCGATAAAATGTTGAAGCCATGCGAGAATATGGAGCTTGAAACAAAGCTTCCTGATGAGCCTGAGAATGTAGCGCAGAAAAAGATATTTCAGAGCTTTCCTGTGGGTCTGCCACTTTTCAATATCGGCTTCAAGTGCAAGCCTTATGATGGCAGAGAACTTTTCAAAAAGGCTGGAACAGCGTCAGTTGCGCTTCATCTGCTTATAGGCTCGTCTTCGCCACTTTATAAGCAGCTTTTTGACGACGGACTTATCAATTCTCAGTTCGGCGTGGAAGTTTTCACAAGCGGTGGCGTGTTCTCGCCAATAATTTCAGGTGAATCCCATGACCCCGAAGAGCTTTACCGCCGTTATCTAGCGGAGATAGAGCGTGTAAAGAAAGAGGGCTTTGACAAGTCGCAGTTTGATATGATAAAGCGTTCTATGTACGGCGAAATAGTAAGAGGAATGAATAATCCTGAAAGAGCAGCAGATTATCTTGCAGAAAGCTATTTTGAAAACTCTGACGCTTTCTATGAAGCACAGGTTCTTGCAGAAATGACTGTGGAGGATTGCGAAAACGCCGTAAGAGAAATGTTCGACCCTGAAAAGTCGTCTATCTCCGTGGTAGATAATAAGTAGGTATTTTGAGCCACAGACTCAGTGAAAGGAATGATAAATTTATGACAGCATTGCAGTTTCTTGCCGACTCTTCGGCAAATGACGCAATAAGGGAAAAACTCAGAGAGTTTCCAAACAGAGTTTATTTCCCCAATTTCGGAAAGGGTGACAATATCTTCAAAGAGGGTATTGATATCGACAGGGTGCTTTTTACAGTGCCAGGCACGAATTTCAAGATATATTGGTATGGTTTTTTAATAACCATCGGTATTCTTCTTGCGATGATATACGGCTTCAGAAGAATGAAGACCGTAGGCATCGACCCTGACAGAGCGACAGATGCCGTTATCGGCGGACTTATTGGAGCTATCTTTGGCGCAAGATTTTATTATATCATCTTTAATACAGAGGGCATGAAATTCTCAGAGTTTTTCGATATTCGTGACGGAGGTCTTGCTATCTACGGCGGACTTATCGGTGCGATACTTGTAGGTGGAATAATCGCAAAAATAAGAAAGCTGAAGCTTACTGCACTTCTTGATGTGGTCGCACCATGTTTTCTTATCGGTCAGTGTATCGGACGCTGGGGCAACTTCTTCAATCAGGAGGCTTTTGGTGCAAATACCAAGCTTCCTTGGGGCATGATAAGCAACACCACAATGGAATATATCTCAAACCATTATGACGAGCTTGGCGGCAAAGTGTCGGCTCTTGACCCTATCCACCCATGCTTCCTTTATGAATCTATTTGGTGTCTTATTGGATTTATAATCCTGCATTTCTATCTTAAACACCGCAAGTTTGACGGCGAAGTATTCCTTATGTACACAGGCTTGTACGGTCTTGGAAGATTTTTCATCGAGGGTCTGAGAACAGATTCGCTCTATCTTGGAAACATAAGAGTATCACAGCTTGTTGCAGGCACTTGTGTTCTTGCTTCACTTGTACTTATAATCGTGTTCAGAGGTATCACAAAGAGAAACAGCGACTATAAACTGTTCGTTGACACTGAGCTTTCAAAGGCTCAGCTTGAGCAGTATAACAGCTATAATGATATGCAGAAGGAAAAGAAAGAGCTTAAACATAAGATAAAAGAGGCTAAGGATAAGGGCGAAAGCTTTATCGAGCTTCAAAAAGAATATGACGAAAAGTTCGGCAAGCAGGCTCAGAAAGACAAGCTTAAAGAAGCCGAGAAAAAGGACAAGGAGTCACACACCAAAGCCGAGACAGAGTATAAGTCTATCCTTGATGACGACAACGATGAGGACAGCGAAGTAAAAGATACAGATGAAAAGGATACGGAGGAAGAATAAATGGGACAGATAATTGACGGCAAGGCAGTATCAGCCAAGGTCAAGGAAGAAATAAGACTTGAAACAGAGAAGCTTAAAGAGCAGGGCATAGAGATAGGTCTTGCAGTGGTCATCGTAGGTGATGACCCTGCTTCACAGGTCTATGTAAGAAACAAGGAAAAGGCTTGCGAAACTGTGGGCTTTAATTCATTCAAGTATGCTCTACCTGCTGAAACAACAGAAGAAGAGCTTCTCGACCTTGTCAAAAAGCTCAATGATGACGACAGAGTGGACGGAATACTCGTTCAACTCCCACTGCCAAAGCACCTTGACGATAAGGTGATAATAAATAACATCAGACCTGACAAGGACGTTGACGCTTTCCACCCTGTAAATGTGGGCAAGATAATGATAGGCGATTACAGTTTTCTGCCATGCACACCTGCCGGCGTTATGGAGCTTATCAAGTCAACAGGCACTGACATTGCAGGCAAGGAGTGCGTAGTGGTTGGCAGAAGCAATATCGTTGGTAAGCCACAGGCTATGTTGCTTTTGCACAATAATGGCACTGTAACTATATGCCACTCAAAGACCAAAGATCTTAAAGAAGTTTGCCAGAGAGCAGATATACTGGTTGCGGCTGTTGGCAGACCAAAGATGATAACCGCTGATTATATCAAGGAGGGCGCAGTAGTTATCGACGTTGGTATGGATCGTGATGAAAACGGCAAGCTTTGCGGTGACGTTGATTTTGAGGACTGCAAGGATAAGGCTTCATTTATCACACCTGTTCCGGGCGGAGTTGGCCCTATGACCATTGCAATGCTTATGAGAAACACACTCACAGCAGGCAAGGCTCATCATGGCATAGAATAGTTGTAAAATTTCTGTTAAGGCTATTTACAATCTGTCAAAAATAATGTATAATATATGAGTTGCTTACTGCAACATATCCATGCAACAGAATATGGGTCACGCCCGTAAGTGGGAAAGTTACCTGCCATATTCTTTTACATCGGAAATATTTTAACGAAAGAGGTACAAAAAAATGCTTAGAAAAGACGAAAAGACAGCTGTTATCGAAGCTAACAGAACCCACGAAACAGACACAGGTTCACCTGAGGTACAGATCGCTATCCTTACAAAGAGAATCAGCGACCTTACAGAACATCTCAAGACACACAAGAAGGACAACCACTCAAGAAGCGGTCTGTTCAAGATGATCGGTAAGAGAAGAAATCTTCTCAACTACCTCAAGAAGAAGGATATCGAAAGATATAGAGCTACTATCGAAAAGCTGGGTATCCGTAAGTAATCATGTAACTGACATCAAGGCAGAGGCATTTATTGCCACTGCCTTTTGGTGTTTATTTGAACTGTAGGTGAAAGGTAACTTAGCATTAAACAGAATGTATGAAGTTCGTATGTCCTGTTTATTGCTAATGCTTTCACCATACAGAAAAAACTAAATTTCTAAAATGGAGGAAAGACAATGTTTGAGAATTTCAAAACTTTTGAAACGACATATGCAGGCAGACCTGTAGTAGTTGAAACAGGTAAGACCTGCGGACTTGCTAACGGCTCTTGCTGGGTAAGATACGGTGAAACGGTTGTAATGGCTAACGTTACAGCTTCTGCAAAGCCAAGAGAGGGTGTTGACTTTTTCCCTCTTTCAGTTGACTTTGAGGAGAAAATGTATGCAGTAGGCAGAATACCAGGTTCTTTCACAAAGAGAGAAGGCAAGGCTTCTGACAAGGCTATCCTTGCTTCAAGATGTGTAGACAGACCTATCAGACCTCTTTTCCCAAAGGATATGAGAAATGACGTTTCAGTTGTTATGACAGTTCTTTCTGTTGACCCTGACAACTCACCTGAGATCACAGGTATGATAGCTACATCTATTGCACTTTCTATCTCTGATATCCCTTGGAACGGACCTGTTGCTTCTATCAACGTAGGTTACGTTGACGGCGAACTCGTTCTTAACCCAACTCTTGAGCAGAGAGCTAAGAACAGACTTAACCTTACAGTTGCAGGCTCTGCTGAAAAGATCGTTATGATCGAAGCAGGTGCTGACCAGATACCTGACGATCTTATGCTCAAGGCTATCATGACAGGTCATGAAGAGATCAAGAAAATGGTAGCATTCATTAACGATATCAAGGCTCAGATCGGTAAGCCTAAGTTTGAGTTTGAGTCAATGGAAGTTGACCACGATCTGTTCGACGCTGTTGAAGCAATGGTAGGCGAGCAGGTAAAGGTTGCTCTTGATACAGATGATAAGAATGTAAGAGACGCAAGACTCCAGCCAATAATCGACGCTGTTCACGAGAAGTTCGACGAGCAGTGCGAGGATAACACTGCTGTTCTTGACGAAGTTATGTATAAGCTCCAGAAAAAGATAGTTAGAAACTGGCTCTATGAGGGCAAGCGTGTTGACGGCAGAGGTATCGACGAGATAAGACCACTTGCTGCTGAAGTAGGCGTTCTCCCAAGAGTACACGGTTCAGGTATCTTCACAAGAGGTCAGACACAGGTAATGACTATCGCAACACTTGGCCCTGTTTCAGACGCTCAGAAGCTTGACGGTATCGACGAGGAAACTTCCAAGAGATATATGCACCAGTACAATTTCCCTTCATATTCTGTTGGTGAAACAAGACCTTCAAGAGGTCCGGGAAGAAGAGAGATAGGTCACGGCGCACTTGCAGAGAGAGCACTCGTTCCGGTTATCCCTTCTGTTGAAGAGTTCCCATATGCTATCAGATGCGTATCTGAGGTGCTTTCTTCAAACGGTTCTACATCACAGGGTTCTATCTGTGGTTCTACACTTGCACTTATGGACGCAGGCGTTCCTATCAAAGAGCCTGTTGCAGGTATCTCATGCGGTCTTATCACTAAGGAGGACGGCAGCTGGATGACTATGGTAGACATTCAGGGCCTTGAGGACTTCTACGGCGATATGGACTTTAAGGTAGGCGGTACAAAGAACGGTATCACAGCTATTCAGGTGGATATCAAGGTCGACGGTCTGACACCTGAGATAATCGCAAGTGCTTTTGAAAAGACAAGAAAAGCAAGAATGTACATTCTTGATGAGATAATGCTCAAGGCTATCCCTGCTCCTCGTGCTGAGGTAAGCAAGTGGGCACCTAAGATGCTGGCAACAAAGGTACCGGTTGACAAGATCAGAGAAGTTATCGGTTCAGGCGGAAAGGTAATTCAGAAGATCTCTGCTGAGTGCGATGTTAAGATAGACATATCTGAGGACGGCAGCGTATTCGTTTCAGGTATCGACAAGGAAAAGGCTGAACAGGCAATCAATATCATCAATACTATCGCTAATGACCCTGAGATAGGTGCTATCTACAGAGGTAAGGTAGTAAAGATCATGAACTTCGGTGCTTTCGTTGAGATAGCTCCTGGTAAGGACGGTTTGGTACACATTTCTAAGCTTGACAAATCAAGAGTAGAAAAGGTGGAGGACGTTGTTTCTGTTGGCGACGAGATCGTTGTTAAGGTAATGGAAATAGACGATCAGGGCAGGATCAATCTTTCAAGAAAAGACGCTCTTGCTGATATTGAAGCTAAGAAGAACGCTAAGTAATAAGTTTTTAAGAGCGGGCGGCTATGTGCTGTCCGCTTTTTTTGTTGACAAAAAAGAAGAAGTGTGTTAATATAAAAGTAATAAATTTTTATAGGGGGTATCTTTATGAGATGTACAGTATGCGGGTGCGATATTCTGCCTAACAGCATTTGCTGTCAGAATTGTGGCACAAGAGTTATTGAAATGACAGGGGTAAATTCGGCACAGCCGAGGTATGGCAATAGTTTCAATAATAGCTTCAACAATGGCTTTGACAATGGTCTTAACAGCAATGTGAGGGCAGTGGGAAAGAATATGTCTATAGGCAAAAAGGTGCTTATCCTTTTGCTGGCATTGTTTGTGGGCGCAGCTATCGGTTTTGGATATTGGTACTATCGCAATGTTTCAACCCATACCATTAGAGAGGAGAACTTTAGCATTGAACTGCCAAGGTCACTTGAAAAGGCAACCACAACAGATTATGCGGCACAGAGCAGTGATGGAACTGTAAAAGCCAACGGAAAGTACGCCGATGTTGATAGCGATTTTCAGTATATGATCCTTGATTACTCTTCACTTGCCGGCGAAACAACGGATATTCTTACCGAGAAACTGTTTGTCACCTACATGAAGGGCAATTTGAAAAGTCAGTTTGGAAGCAGCTATAAAGAAGTGTATGCTGATGGTAACAAGCTTAAAATGACCTATCGTGCAAAAACGGGCGACGAAGTTTATAACTATGCTTTATGCAAAAAGTCAGGTTATAAATATTATTGGTTTGTTTTTGGCTGTAAGGCTGATGAAAAGGATTTCTATGACCCGAAATTTGAAAAGTGGGCAAGCACTATCCATATCAATTAATACAAAATTTATAAAACCGATTTGTTAAATTATTGACATAATAAACAGCATATGTTAGAATAAGAATATAAATTATATGAGGGAGAAAAGAATATGAAATGTCCTATTTGTTCGGCAAAGATCAGTGAAATTGACGCTTTTTGTCCTAATTGTGGGTCGGCTGTGAAGTCTGAAACAAGCGGTTATATGGATTCTATCGACACATCAAACCTTGGTGAGAATGTTGGCTTTGGCAAGCGCAACACAACAGGAGCACAGCCTGTGAATGCAGTACCTCAGCAGAATTATGCTCAGGGTCAGCAGTCATATGGTCAGCCACAGAACGGCTACGCTCAGCAGAGTTATCCGCCTCCGCAGAATGGCAATGCTCAGACGCCTTATGGCAGTGCATATGAGCCTTATAAGATAGCGCCTGTTACATCTGCTAAAAAGGGTATACCAAAGCCTTTGATGACAGTTCTTGTGTTTATCCTTGCGTTCTTGGTGGCTTTCGGCGTGAGATATTTTTACAAAAACACAGCTACAAAAACATTGCAGGGTACGGGATATACAATGACCGCTCCTGCGGATATTGAGAAATCCAGCAGTAAAAATCTGTATGCCCTTGATAACTTCTCCAACAACGAGGTGGGCATAAACGCTGTCAAGCTCTCATATTCTGATTTGGCACTTTACGGCTATGGCAAGGGTGAATCTGCTTCTGATATCTTTGATTTTTTTCTTGAAAACGGCACAACTACTTTAAAAATAACAGGCAGGGATTCAAAATATATTTATTATACCCAGAGCATAGGAGATAAACATTATTACGGCATGAGTTCTATAACAGAAGGCAACGGTGGCTACTACATTTTTGATTTTCTCTGCGAGCAGAAAAATAAGTCAAAGTATGAAGATAAGTTCAAGGATTGGGCTGCTTCAGTTGAGATAAAGTAAATAATTCAAGCTGTCCTTCGGGGCAGCTTTTTTGTTTTGCATAAAAATCTTGCTTTTTTCGTCAAAAAGGTGTAAAATGAATCATATGACACAAAATCTGCTTTCCGCATAAAATGTACTAATAATATGTGGAGGTGATCTTGTGTTGAATCTTATACTTCTTCTGGCTCTTGTGCTGGCAGTCGTTATTTGGTTTTGGGTGAAATGGTATAAGGTGCGAAATGTTGGCAAGCGTGGAGGATATTTGCTTATCCCATGTAAAAAGAATACACGTGAGCTTGAACATATGGTAAAAAGCTGTTATTGGGAGGAGTTTTTTCAGCCTGAATATTATGGGAGAGAAATAATCCTCGTTCAGCTTGACAAAAGCGAGATAAATTATGTTTCAAAGCGTTTGGAACAGGATTATAGCATCGTTCACTGTGTTGATATAACTGAACTTGCAGATTTTATCAAGCGCAGAGAGCTGAAATGCCATGAAAAATAGATCATTCGGAGAATAATATGGAAGATTTAAAGACCCTCAAGGGTGAGGTTGACAGCATAATATTTAAAAGTGAGGACACAGGCTTCTGTGTGCTTATGCTTAACTGTGACAATGACCTTATCACAGTTGTTGGCGAAATGGGTGACGTTGAGGAGGGCGAAGATCTCGTTGTAACAGGGGAGTTCACTTCACATCAGAAGTTCGGCGAGCAGTTCAAGGTGCATATCTTTGAGCGTTCTTTGCCTACTACCTCTGCAGCGATTCAGCGTTATCTTGCAAGCGGTGCTATATCAGGTGTAGGGCCTGTACTTGCAAAAAAGCTTGTGAACAAGTTCGGGGACGATACCCTTGACATAATAGAAAATACTCCCGACAGGCTCACGGAGATAGACGGGATAACAGTGAAAAAAGCGGAAAAAATATCTCAGGAGTTCAAAACCACTTTTGCCGCAAGGTCTCTTATGTCATATCTTAACAAATTCGAGATAGAAACTTCTTATGGCATAAAGGCGTGGAAGCGTTGGGGCAACACTGCCGAGCAGATCATAAAATCAAACCCTTATGTGCTTTGTATTCAGGGCGTCGATCTGTCATTTTCCCGTGCGGACGCAGTTGCGGCAAAGTCTGATATCCCTGCTGACAGCGAGTGCAGGATAAAGGCAGGCATTACATATATCCTAAGACAAAACGCTGACCAAGGTCATACCTGCCTGCCTTTAGACAGTCTTGTGAAAACAGCGGTGAGTTATCTTGATGTTGATGAAAAGCTTATAAAAAAAGTAATCGAGGATGAAACTGAGGAGGAAAACCTCTACTATTACGATAAGCATGGCAGACGTTTTGTTATGCTTGCAGATTTTTACAAAGCTGAGGACTACATAGCAAGGCGACTTGCCATAATGAGGCAGATCTCTTATGACAATAAGATAGATTTTTCCGAAGTAATTGATCTCGAAGAGGAAAATAATGGCATACAATATGAAAAAATACAGCGTGAAGCCATAAATCTTGCACTGTCAAAGGGCTTTCTTGTGCTGACGGGAGGGCCGGGTACAGGAAAGACCACAACGCTCAATGCTATAATTTCTCTTTATCAGCAGCAAGGGCTTAACGTTATGATATGTGCGCCAACAGGCAGAGCCGCAAAAAGGCTTTCTGACCTTACGGGATTTGACGCAAAAACTATCCACAGACTTCTTGAAGTGAAGCATACAAGCGGTGACACACTTGCGTTTATACATGATGAAAACAATCTTCTCGATTGTGACGCTTTGATAATCGACGAGATGTCCATGGTGGATTCCTGCCTTTTTGAAGCCGTTTTGAGAGCCATAAGCGTTACCTGCAAGCTCGTTCTGGTGGGGGACAGCGATCAGCTTCCGTCAGTAGGTGCAGGAAATGTGTTAAAGGATATTATTGACAGCGGAGTAATGTCTGTTGTAACACTAAAAGAGATCTTCAGACAAGCACAGGAGTCTGAGATTGTTATGAACGCCCATAAGATAGTAAACGGCGAGCATATCGACCTGGCCAGCAAGGACAAGGATTTCTTTTTTATGCAACGGCTTGAATACGGAGAACTTCAGGATCTTGTGGTGGAGCTTTGCAAAACAAGGCTGCCAAAAGCCTACGATTACTCGCCTGTAGACGACATTCAGGTGCTTTCGCCTACACGTAAAGGTCCTGCGGGTACTGTGGAGCTAAACAAGCGTCTGCAGCAGGAGCTTAATCCTCCTGCCGCAGGAAAATCAGAGGTCAAGACCCCTGTTTATACTTTCAGAAAAGGTGACAAGGTCATGCAGACCAAGAATGATTATGATATTCTTTGGAAAAAGTATATAACCGAGGACAAGACCGAAAGTGGCGCAGGCATTTTTAACGGCGATATAGGCATAATAATTGCAGTGAACAAGATACTTAAAACTGTGACTATAGATTTTGAGGGCAGAATAGCTGTCTATGACAAGCAAATGCTAGATAATCTGGAGCTTGCCTATGCCATAACAGTGCATAAAAGCCAAGGTTCTGAGTTTGATGTTGTCATTCTCACTGTATTCGGTGGATTTGACAAGCTTTATTACAGAAATCTGCTTTATACGGCTGTGACAAGAGCCAAAAGAATGCTTATAATAGTTGGCTCGAAAAAGCGTGTTGATTTTATGATAGATAATAATAAACGCACTTTGAGGTATACTGCGCTTAAAAATATGCTAATGGAGCTTGTGGAGGGTGACGACAGTGGTCAGCAGACGCTTGATATATAAATTTCTGCTTGATTTTGTTTATCCTAATCGTTGTCCTATATGTGGAAGTTTTATAAAATGGGACGAGCTTTTGTGCAAAAATTGTGAATGTAAGCTGCCTTTTCATAAAGAAATATTGTGCGAAAAATGCGGCAAGGATAAGTGCCTGGATCATGATTCACTACATTTTGATAGCATTTATACTCTTATGAGATATGAGGATATCTGCGTGAAAGCAATACATCAGCTTAAAGACGACAGACAGCTTAATTTTGCGGAATATTCTGCGAAGCTTCTGGGTAATGTGCTCAGAGATAATGGTAACGCACAGCAGGCGGATATCATTACATCAGTGCCAATGCACAGATCAAAACGCCGTAAAAGGGGATACGATCAGGCACAAAAGCTTGCACACTTTACGGCTATGGAGCTTGGGATAAGAGAAGATCATCGTCTGCTTGGACGCACGAAAGATACCGCAGAACAGCATACTTTGACTGCCGCTCAACGAAAAACTCATGCGGAGGATATTTATTATTCTCTAGCGAAACACGCTGATATAAAAGGTAAAAATGTCCTGCTTTTTGATGATGTTTACACAACAGGTTCGACGCTTAACGTGTGCAGTGGACTGCTAAAGAAAATGGGTGCAAAAAACGTCTTTTGTGCAGCTATCGCCACCACCTTGCTCGATGAAAAACACAAAGAATAAAACAGACCGCCCTCGGTATAATAATATCGGGAGGCGGTCTTTATGATAACTGAGGAACAGTTTGCGGCGATAAAAAGACTTATCGTGTCTGAAAACTGCATGATAGACAGGTTTGAGCATTATGTGAGTGAGATAAAAGAGCCGCAGCTAAAGGAAGATATGCAAAAGCTTACAGCGGCTTTGAAAAATCAGCGTTCAGGGTTGCTCACAAGTCTGGAGGATAACAATGGTAACTGACGGAAATATAATAAAAGAAGCAAGATTTTTTGTCAAGGCGCATTCAAAGGAGTTTTGTCAGACCTACAGTGATCTATGCGGAAGTCCTTTTGCGGAGTGTATAAAAAGTGCGCTTGACGGTCAGCTTAGAATAGCAGAGAAGCTTGAAAGTCTTGAAAAAACATACTGTGATAAAACCAAGCTGCCAATTGCAGACAGTATTGATGTGAACAGATTTTTATATAAGAACAGGGAAGATATGAGGTAAAAAGTCCGCAGACGGTCGCCTGCGGACTTTTGTTATTTTGATATATGTACGTCAAGTTGATCGAATGGTATGGAAATGCCGTTTGCGTCAAAGCGTTCCTTTGCCTCTTTGAGAAATTTGTATCGTATCTCCCAGTAAGCATCGGTCGGTATCCATACACGCATGATAAGGATTATAGCGCTTGCGCCATGCTCGCAGACAGCCACAAGCGGCTTGTCAGGCTCGTTTATTACCCTTGGCTCATCATTGAGCATTTCTCTGAGAATAGCCATTGCCTTGTTGTGGTCGTCATTGTAGCTGATAGAGAATTTCAGTTCAAGGCGACGTTTGTCGTCAGCAGTTATATTCGTAATAGTCGATTGTGAAACAACTCCGTTTGGTATAAATATCATCTTATTCTCAAGGGTCTTTAGGGTGGTGTAAAGTATAGAGATAGCGTCAACAGTTCCCTCTGAGTCGCCTATTTTTACATAATCACCGCATTTAAAAGGCTTTGAAAAAAGTATGATAAAGCCGCCTGCGACGTTTGAAAGACTGTTTTGAAGAGCAAGACCGATAGCAAGACCTGCTGCACCGATAGTTGCGACTATTGATGACATAGGTACTTGAAGTGCAGAAAGTGCCATTACTATTATTATAATAAGCAATACAGTGTGTACCACCGATGTGAGAAATTTATGTATAGTCACGTCTGTTCGACGCATACTCAAACCTTTGTGCATGACCTTCAAAACAAGCTTGTCAAGAAGTATTCCTAAGAGAAAAATAACAGCCGCCGCTATAAGATGTGGTGTAAATTCCTCAAGCCAATTCAAAAATTTGTCAGACAAAAAAATCATCTCCGTAACATTATTATGTAATGATATTATAACATCTTAACATGATATTTGCAAGTGTGCCCAATACATAAGTTTTTTTGCGTATTTATGCACTTTTATCAGAAATCATAACAAAAATAGGTGTTGACTTGGAGATAATTTTGTGAAAAAAATGTGGGAAAAAGTCTTGCTATTTGTGTGGCTTTGGTGTATAATAATATTAAGTTTTATTATACTTACAGTAAGGAGAATTTTTATGATCAATTTTCTTAACACTGCAGCTCAGATGGTTGCGGCAAAGAGTACGATCAGTCCTGATCAAAAAGATCTGGGTGCTGGAACTGTTGCCTCTGTCGTTATCACGGGTATAGTTGTGGTATTTATCGGACTTGTTCTGCTTATTCTGCTTGTGTCGATATACGGCAAGATATTTGACGTTATCAACAGCAGAGCTGCAAGAAAGGCTGAAGAGGCAAAAAAAGCTGCTGAAGCTGCAAAGGCTGTTGCTAAGCCAGAGCCAATAAAGGCTGCTGCTCCTGTTGTAGAAGACGGCATTGAAGAAGAAACAGTTGCTGTTATCATGGCTGCAATTTCGGCTATGAGCAGTGCAGAGGGCAAGAAGCTCGTTCTTAAGAGCGTTAAAACTGCCAAGCCTCAAAGACCTGCATGGTCTACCGCAGGCATAATAGACAATACAAGACCATTTTAGTGCAGTTGACGTGAAAGGAACGTGATAATAGATGTCAATAATTAATTCATTTCTTGATACCATGGCGTCTTTGGCGTCACAGTCGGGTTTTGCGGGTTTCCTCGTAGACGGCGGCTGGAAAAATATCGTAATGATACTTATTTCATTCGTATTTATGTATCTGGCTATTGCAAAGGGCTTTGAGCCACTTCTGCTTTTGCCTATCTCATTCGGTATGCTGCTTACAAACCTACCATACGCTGAGATGTATCATCCTGATTTCTGGAACTATAAAACGGTTGCAGGCAATGACCACTATATAGATTATGGTCAGATACTTCAAAAGGGTGGTCTGTTGGATATTCTTTACATGGGCGTTAAGCTTCAGATCTATCCACCACTCATATTCCTTGGAATCGGTGCTATGACAGACTTTGGTCCGCTGATCGCAAGCCCTAAGAGCTTTCTTATGGGTGCTGCTGCACAGGGTGGTATCTTCTTTACATTCATCGGTGCGGCTCTCTTCGGCATGAGTGCTGCTGAGTGCGGTTCTATCGCTATCATCGGCGGTGCTGATGGCCCTACATCTATCTATGTATCTTCAAGACTTCTAACCTCAAACAGTAATATCGGCGTTGGTACTATTGCACTTGCAGCCTATACATACATGGCTCTTGTTCCTATTATCCAGCCGCCTATCATGAAGGCTCTCACAACAAAGAAAGAGCGTTCAGTAGTAATGGGTCAGCTAAGACCTGTTTCTAAGGTAGAAAAGCTTATTTTCCCTATCCTTGTAACTATCGTTATCTCACTCATGGTTCCTTCAGCAGCTCCACTGGTTGGTATGCTCATGTTCGGTAACCTTCTTAAAGAGAGTGGCGTCTGCGACAGACTTGTTAAGACTGCTCAGAATGAGCTTATGAACATCATCACTATCTTCCTTGGCGTAACAGTTGGTGCAACAACACAGGCAGATAAGATCATGAATATTCAGTTTGCAGAAGTTATGGCACTTGGCGTTGTGGCATTCTCAATTGGTACAGCCTGCGGCGTTCTTCTTGGTAAGCTTATGTATGTTCTTTCAGGTCACAAGATCAATCCTCTTATCGGTTCAGCAGGTGTATCTGCCGTTCCAATGGCAGCTCGTATCTCTCAGAAGGTCGGTCAGCAGGAAGTTCCTACAAACTATCTGTTGATGCACGCTATGGGTCCTAATGTTGCCGGCGTTATCGGTTCAGCCGTTGCTGCTGGTGTTCTTCTTACAATTGTAAGATAAGATCAGAAATTTTTCGGGACGATGAAAAGCATCGTCCCGATTTTTGTGTATAGTTTAGGAGTGTTGATATGTCAGAAAGTAAATTTTTCGCAGTGATATCCCGTATGAAATATATAAATCGTTGGGCACTTATGCGAAACACAATCAATGAGAATATTAGCGAGCATTCCCTTGAAGTTGCTTTTATCGCACATGTGCTTGCACTTATCCGAAATAAGCGATTTGGCGGTAACGTTTCTCCTGAGAGATGTGCGCTGCTTGCTATGTATCATGATGTCACCGAGATAATCACAGGTGACTTGCCTACGCCTATAAAATATTACAGCCATGAGATAAAGGGCGCATATGATGAGATCGAGCAGAAAGCCAAAAATACTCTGGTGTCTTATCTTCCTGATGATCTGAAAGAGGACTTTGAGCCGCTTTTCTGTAAAACTCCACAGGAAGAAGAAGCATGGACTCTTGTTAAAGCGGCTGATAAGCTTTCTGCACTTATAAAGTGCCTTGAAGAAAGACAAATGGGAAATACTGATTTCGCATCAGCTGAAAAATCTACACTTGAATCTATTGTCGCAATGAATATTCCAGAAGCAAATGTTTTTCTTGATGAATTTATTCCAGCTTATACATTAACTCTTGACGAACAAGCTTGACAATGCCTCGGTGGTGTTGTATAATAGAAATTGAAATTATAGGACAATATTAAGTGGGAAAATATTGAATTAACGGAGGTTTTCAATTGGATATTATCGTTTCTGCGTCGCTGCTTGCCTGCGACTTTTCAAACCTTGCGTTCGAGATAAAGCGTGCTGAGGACGCTGGTGTTGACTGGATTCATTATGATGTCATGGACGGAATGTTTGTGAGAAATATAAGTTTTGGCGAACCGCTTTTGAAAAGTGTGGGCAAAAGCATAACTGTTCCAGTAGACGTTCATCTCATGATTTGTGATCCTATCAGATATATTGATAACTACGCAGATCTTGGAGCTGACCTTATAACTTTTCATTATGAGGCGGCTGATGATCCGCAAGCTGTTATTGACAAAATACATTCGAGGGGGATCAAGGCAGGAATCTCCATTAAGCCTGCAACACCTGTAAGTGCGATCCAGCCATTTCTTAAATCTGTTGATATGGTACTCGTTATGACAGTAAACCCAGGTTTTGGCGGTCAAAAGTTTATTCCTGACACTCTTGAAAAAATAAGCGAAGTGAGATATCTAATTGACCAGACGGAAAGGGATATCAGACTTCAGGTTGACGGTGGCGTAAATCTCGAAACTGCCGGTTTGCTTAAAGAGTCGGGTGCAGACACTTTAGTAACGGGAACATATGCGTTTAAGGCAAACGATATGCCAGAGGCTGTTAAGCTTCTAAGAGAAATAGTTTAGTTTTTCAAAAGGAGTACTGCTCAATAATGGGCTGTACTCCTTTATTTTGTTTATAATCACGTTGTCAGTAGCACAGGTTTTCAGTAAAGCTTTTTTTGCAATAGTGGAGCGTGCGTATCCTATGGTGAAGATTAGAGCATGACCACTAGGAAGCTGATACAGACTGCTTTTTATAATCTTTTCGGAGTATTTTTTGTGTATTTCAGTAGCTTTTGATATTAGCTCGTTTGGATCGTAGCTGATTATGGCAAGTTCAGTGGTGTGATGATTGTCGTTTTTAGGTAGTATAAAATATATGTTTATTGTTTCTTCACTTGTCAAAGCAACATCAACTTCAATATTTCCTTCGGATATTTTTATAAGTCCTGTCTCCTTGAGTATAAACATGAGTTCAGATAAAAAATCTTTGCTTCTTTTGTTGCTTTTCTCAAAATCTTCAAAGGATATATTCATTATCCGCATATCCTTTTCGTTGAGAATAGCTTTTATTTCATACTCTGACAGCCTTTTTATCTCCAAAACAAACACCCCTTATGTATAATGTCAGTCTGTGCTGTATCATTATACTCATAAGGGGTGGTTTCTGTGAAAATTTGTTTATGAAAGCTGGTCGGAAAGCTCAGCCCACTCGTCCATTTTCTGGTCAAGGGCTGTTTTGGCTTCTTCAAGCTCTTTGCATTTCTCACTCATTTTGCTGTAGTCAGAAGCTATCTCAGGGTCAGATATGGCATTTTCAAGTTCAAATATCAGAACTTCTGTGTCTTCGATCTCCTTTTCAAGTTCTCTTATGCGGTTGCGTTTTTGAGCGTCAGCGGCACGCTGTTCCTTACTGCGATATTGTTTTGCTTTGTTTTCTTTGTACGCTTTTTCCTCTTCAGCCCGTTTTATCTCTGCTTCGCTCTGCATCTTGAGCTGACGGGCAGCGTTCACCGCTTCGCTGTATGCGTCAAAGTTGCCCTCGTATGAGTTCACCTCGTTATGCTTGATCTCTATTATCCTGCTTGCTACCTTGTTAAGTAGATATCTGTCATGAGATACAAGGATTATCGTTCCACCAAACTCTGCCAAAGCGTCCTCCAGCACTTCTTTTGTGCTTAGGTCAAGGTGGTTTGTAGGCTCGTCAAGCACAAGTACATTTCCACGATTGAGAGCCATTATGGCAAAGCAAAGCTTCGCCCTTTCGCCACCGCTGAGAACAGAAATAGGCTTGAACACATTCTCGCCTGTAAGCAGAACTGCACCTAGCACGCTTCTTGCCTGTTGTTCTGATAATCTTGGATAGCGATCCATTATTTCTTCAAGCACTGTCTTATGGGGATCAAGTATAGCGTGTTCCTGTTCAAAATAGGATATCTTCACGTTTCCGCCCCAGCTTATATTCCCACCCTCGTGTGGGATAATGCCTTGGATAAGTTTCAGTATGGAAGTTTTTCCGATACCGTTCGCACCGATTATAGCAACGTGCTCTCCACGGCGAACGTTCATGGTAAGTGACTTTATAAGCTCCTTTTTGTCAGCACCCTCGCCAACGACCAGCGGACAGTCAACAACTCGCACGATATCCTTTGTTGGCTCAATATCATATTCAAGCTTTATCTTTGGAGGTTTTGTGTACATAAGCGGTTTGTCGATACGCTCGATACGGTCAAGCATATGCTGTCTTGACTTCGCCATTTTTGAGGTTGAAGCCCTGACGAGATTTTTCGCCACATAGTCCTCAAGCTTTGCTATCTCTTTTTGCTGTGCCTCATATTCTTTGAGCTGACGCTCTGAGTTCATTTTCTTTTGCACAAGATAGGAGGAATAGTCCCCTCGATATGATGTGAGCCTGCCTTGTTCTATCTCACATATTCTCGTACAGACCTTGTTTAGAAAATATCTGTCGTGGGAAACTATGATTATTGCACCCTTGTAGCCTTTGAGATAGTCCTCTAACCACATGAGCGTTTCAAAATCAAGGTGGTTGGTAGGCTCGTCAAGTATAAGCAGATTAGGCTCTTCAAGAAGAAGCTTAGCCAGTGCAAGACGTGTTTTTTCACCGCCTGAAAGGGTAGATATGACTCTGTCTGTAGGTGTTGAGCCAAAGCCCATGCCGTTAAGAACCTGCTTTATTTTTACATCTATCCTATATCCGTCCCGAGCCTCAAAGTATGAAGAAAGCTCGGCATATTCGTGGCTTATACTGTCAATATCTCCGCCATCTGCCATTTTCTTTTCAAGGACTTTCATTTTGTCCAGTGTTTCAAGGAGGGGAGCGAAAGCGTTCTTCATTTCCTCACCTATGGTAAGTTCAGAATTAAGTCCGCTGTTCTGCCTTAAAAAGCCAATGGAAGCCTTGCCTGCGATATTAACAGAGCCTAGTCCTTCGGGGGTCTTGTCATAGCCCTCACTGCCTGTAATGATATTAAGCAGGGTAGACTTTCCGCATCCGTTTATGCCGATAAGTCCAACGGCTTCTCTGTCTTCAACTGTAAAATTTATATCCTTGAGCAGTGCCTGCCCATTGAAATATTTGTAAAGATGTTCAACATTCAATAACATTGTATATTTCTCCTGTAACAATTATCAGAACTTATTATACACTATTTTCTTCTTGATTTCAACCTTTTTTATTTTATTGCCACACTTATGCCATGCTTAATAAAAAAATATGAAAAAAGTGCGTAAAACTATGTACTTTTTGATCGAGATGTGGTATAATGAAAACAAGTCTATAATTTTAGTCTTGATAGGCTGATTATTTTATCCGAAAGGACGGGTGATGTTAGGGTTGGAGCAGAAGCTTTCTTTGTATGGTTTTAATAATCTAACCAAGACCCTTAGCTTTAACATATATGATGTATGTTATGCCAAAACTGAAAGAGAACAAAAGGAATATATTGCTTATATTGACGAGCAGTATAATTCAGAAAGACTTACGAAAATTCTTTGCGATGTTACTGAGATGATAGGCGCAAGGATACTTAATATATCAAAACAGGATTATGAGCCGCAGGGTGCGTCTGTGAACGTGCTTATTGCGGAGAAAGCTCTTGAGGAGGACAGTATCGACCCTTCGTGCAATCAAGGAAAAATAGGCGGCGATGTGCCTGAAATGATACACGCTCACCTTGACAAAAGCCATGTAACTGTTCACACATTTCCTGAATATCACCCAGACAACTCCATATCCACATTCCGAGTGGATATAGATGTTTCTACTTGCGGAACTATTTCTCCGCTAAACGCACTGAATTATCTTATCAGCAGCTTTGACTCTGATATTATCACTATTGACTACCGAGTAAGAGGATTTACCCGAGATGTTTTGGGAAAGAAGTTTTTTATTGACCATAAGATAACTTCTATTCAGGATTATATAGATAAAAATACGCTGACTAAATATGACGCAATAGACGTCAATGTTTACCAGTCAAACATTTTCCATACCAAGCTTCTCATTAAGGATATCGACTTGCAGAATTATCTTTTCAAGCAGGACGTATATGAGCTTACGCCGAAGCAAAGGCTTGATATAACAGATAGTCTGCGCCGTGAGATGATAGAGATATACAGCGGCATGAACATATACTGATAAGGTAGTGATAGATTTGAACTTAACACAGAATAACGCACCTGTGTATGAGGCTTTGAAAAAACATATGAGAAACAGAGTGGTGCGTCTTGACGTACCTGGTCACAAGGGCGGAAGAATGAATAAAGAGCTTCGTGACTTTTTGGGCGTGGATTGTCTGAAGTGCGATGTGAACTCCATGAAGCCGCTTGACAACCTTTGTCACCCTGTTTCTGTGATAAAGGATGCTGAAATGCTTGCCGCTGAGGCTTTTGGTGCAAAGCACGCTTTCTTTATAGTAAATGGTACTACTGCTGCAGTACAGACGATGATATTTACAAGCTGTAAGGCAGGAGATAAGATAATAATGCCGAGAAACGTTCACAGAAGTGCTATCAATGCACTTGTTGTGTGCGGTGCTATACCTGTTTATGTAAACCCAGGCACAAACAAACAACTTGGAATTCCTCTTGGAATGTCCGTTAAGGACGTTGAAAAAGCTATCAAGGAAAATCCTGATGCAAAGGCTGTTTTGGTGAATAACCCGACTTATTACGGAATTTGCTCTGATATAAAAAGCATCGTCAAGCTTGCCCATGAGCATGGTATGTTGGTGCTTGCGGACGAAGCACACGGCACTCACCTTTATTTCGGCGAGGGTCTGCCTTGCTCTGCAATGGCGGCAGGAGCAGATATGGCGGCAGTTTCAATACACAAAACAGGAGGAAGCCTAACACAGTCATCGCTCCTTCTTTGTGCAGACACTGTTTCAGAGGGTTATGTAAGACAGATAATTAACCTCACTCAGACCACGAGCGGCTCTTATCTGCTTATGGTATCCCTTGACCTTGCAAGAAAAAATCTTGCGCTCAACGGCAAGGAGCTTTTTAAAAAGGCAGTCGACTATGCCGATTATGCAAGGGAAGAGATAAATAAGATAGGCGGTTATTACGCTTTCGGTCGGGAGCTTGAAAACGGTGACGATATCTTCGCATTTGACAGCACAAAGCTTTCCGTTCACACAAGAGCCATGGGACTGGCAGGTGTTGAGGTCTATGACATTCTCCGTGACGATTATGACATTCAGATAGAGTTCGGTGATATCGGAAATATACTTGCTATAGTTTCCGCAGGAGACAGAGAGCTTGAGATAGAGCGTTTTATATCCGCACTTTCCGAAATTAAAAGGCTTTATTCAAAAGACCCGTCAGGAATGTTTGACCACGAATATATCAATCCTATCGTTGAGATACCGCCGCAGCAAGCTTTCTACAGCGAGAAAAAATCAGTGCCTATCGAAGAAAGCAACGGTATGATATGCGGAGAGTTTGTTATGTGCTATCCGCCGGGAATACCTATCCTTGCCCCTGGTGAGAAGATAACTTCCGACATACTCAATTATATCGCATACTGTAAAGAAAAGGGCTGTTTCCTTACAGGTACGGAGGATCTTGAGATAAACAACATAAACGTAGTGGTAAATTCATAGAGAGGAGATACATTTTATGGATCTTTGGTTTACTGAGAAACATACGGACGATGTTAATTTCACCATTCGTGTAAAAAAGCAGCTGTATTCTAAAAAAAGCTACTATCAGGAAATAGACGTTTTTGACACATATGAGTTCGGCAGGGTATTGGTGCTTGACGGCTTTATAATGCTTACCGAAAAGGACGAGTTTATCTATCATGAAATGGTAACGGCAGTGCCTATGGCGGTCAATCCTGAGATAAAAAAGGTGCTTGTTATCGGTGCAGGCGACGGTGGAACTATCCGTGAGCTTTGCAGATATAACACTATTGAAAAGATAGATATGGTGGAGATAGATGAGCAGGTAGTAAATGTGTGCAAGGAGTATCTTCCACAGACAGCCTGTGCATTTGACGACCCTAGACTTACCCTCTATATTGAGGACGGTCTGAAATTCGTTCGCCGCAAGGAAAATGAATATGACCTTATTATAGTTGACTCCACCGACCCGTTTGGACCGGGAGAGGGACTTTTTACAAAAGAATTTTACGGCAACTGCTCAAAGGCGCTCACAGATCACGGAATATTGATAAACCAACATGAAAGCACTTATTATGATTCCTATGTGGATATGGTAAAGCGCACACACAGAAGAATAGGCAGTGCGTTCCCAGTTTCAATGGTCTATCAGACACATATACCTACCTATCCGTCGGGTCATTGGCTTTTCGGCTTTGCTTCGAAAAATCTTCACCCTATATATGACCTTAAGGCTGATGAGTGGAAGAAATTCGGCATAAAGACAAGATATTATAACACAGAGCTTCACAAGGGCTGTTTCGCACTGCCTAATTACGTCCTTGATGTACTTGAGGACTGTGACTAAAGGAGAGAAGTATGGAAAAGAATGTTCATACCTTTATAGGCTGTGATTGTGAATATGATGACGCAAAGATAGTCCTTTTCGGTGCACCATATGACAGCACAACTTCGTTTAGACCGGGTACAAGATTTGCAAGCTCTGCAATGCGCAATGAGAGCTTCGGCATTGAGACTTATTCACCATATCAAGATAAGGACCTCCTTGATGTGAATGTGTTCGACAGCGGCGACCTTGAACTGCCATTTGGCAATCCTGAGGGAGCACTTAGAGATATCCATGACCGCACTGCTGAAATACTTGACGACGGCAAAGTGCCTTGCATGATAGGTGGCGAACATCTTGTCACTCTCGGTGCGGTTAGAGCTGTGGCAGAGAAATATCCAGATCTGCATATCGTTCACTTTGACGCTCATGCCGATCTGAGGGACGATTACCTTGGAGTGAAAGAGTCACACGCCTGTGTGCTTCATAGATGCTGGGATATTGTGGGCGACGGAAAGATATATCAATTTGGCATCAGAAGCGGTGACAGGGACGAGTTCAGGTTTGCGAAAGAGCATACTTTTATGGAAAAGTTCGGCTTCTTCAGACTTGACAGCATAGTAAAAAAACTTCAGGGAAAGCCTGTTTACTTTACACTTGACCTTGATGTTCTTGATCCTTCAGAGTTTCCCGGCACTGGTACTCCAGAGGCAGGCGGAGTTACTTTTAAGGAGCTTATGTTCGCAGTGGAGGAAGTTGCAAAGCTCAATATCGTAGGCTTTGATGTGAACGAGCTTTCACCTGTGTACGATCAGACAGGACGTTCAACAGCACTTGCCTGCAAGCTGCTGAGAGAGATACTTTTGTATTTTTATAAATAAAAGGGGAAAACATGGGGTTATTTGATATTTTTAAGAAAAAGAATACTGACGCCAATGTGCAAAATGAATCAGCAGAGGAAACTTTAGACCACGAAACAGAACTTGAAGTTGCCGAGCAGGCACTTAAAGCTGTTGAGAAAAAGACGTTAACACCTTGCGTGAGGCTAGAACTTGTGGATAATAGACCCTCTATTTTTGAGAGCAAGGTTGGCGGAATGGGCTATGTTCCACATGACGGCACTATCCCAGAGGACAAAAAAGGCAGACAGTTAAGGCTGCTGGCTCAGATAGTTTGTTCGCAGGTGACTGATATTGAGGAGTTTCCAAAAAGCGGATTATTGCAGTTTTGGATATTAAATGATGATGTTTACGGAATGTCATTAGATGGTATTGCCTGTCAAGACACGTTCAGAATAGTTTATCACAAGGATATTGACAAGACCGTTACTGAGGGAGAAGTCAAAGCCAAGTTCAAGGAAAACGGACTTGACGGAGAGTACAGTATGCCGGTAAATGGCGAATTTGGCTTGAAATTCACTTCAAGTGCTGACTTTATGAGCGAATCTGACGTTAGGTTTGAGAAGATGTTTTGTGAGTACTATAATGCTGCTCAATCGAAAAAGAAAATAAATTCTCTTATGGACATGGATATCGCTCCTGCTGACGAGATAGAGGCTTATGAGCAGAACTATCAGAACGCTTATGGTCATAAGATAGGCGGCTATCCTGCTTTTACGCAGTGGGACCCTCGTAAGGAAGATACCAAGTATGACTTTTTGCTTTTGCAGCTTGACAGCGAATTCGGCAATGGCGATGAGAAGATAATGTGGGGAGATGCAGGTATCTGCGGATTTTTCATAAACAGACAAAAGCTTAAAAATCTCGATTTTGATGATGTTATCTATAATTGGGATTGCTGTTGATAATAAATTTAGAAAGGAATGATCTAATATGTCAAGAGCATTGATAATCGGTGCAGGCGGAGTTGCAGGTGTAGTTATACACAAGTGCTGTCAGAACAGCGAGGTGTTTACTGATATCTGTATCGCCAGCAGAACAAAGTCAAAGTGCGATAAATTCAAGGAGGAGCTTCAGGATAAGACAAAGACAAATATCACAACTGCACAGGTGAACGCAGACAACGTGCCTGAGCTTGTGGCTCTCATGAAAGAATATAAGCCTGATATTTGTATCAACGTGGCTCTGCCTTATCAGGATCTTCACATTATGGACGCTTGTCTTGAGTGTAAAGTAGATTATGTTGACACAGCAAACTATGAGCCAGAGGACACTGCAAAGTTTGAATATAAGTGGCAGTGGGCTTACAGAGAGAGATTTGAAAAGGCTGGTATCACAGCGCTTCTCGGATCTGGCTTTGACCCGGGTGTAACAGGCGTTTTCTGTGCATATGCTCAGAAGCATTACTTTGATGAAATAAACTATATAGATATCCTCGACTGTAACGGAGGCGATCATGGCTATCCATTCGCAACGAACTTCAATCCTGAGATAAACATAAGAGAAGTTTCCGCAAAGGGCTCTTATATTCAGGACGGCAAGTGGGTAGAAACTGAGCCAATGGAGATAAAGAGAGTTTATAACTTCGATCAGGTGGGCGAAAAGGATATGTATCTTCTTCACCACGAAGAGCTTGAATCACTGGCTCTCAACATCAAGGGTATCAAGAGGATTCGTTTCTTCATGACATTTGGTCAAAGCTATCTCACACACCTTAAATGCCTTGAGGACGTGGGTATGACTTCTATCGAGCCTATCGACTTTGAGGGCAAGAAAATAGTACCTCTCCAGTTTCTTAAAGCAGTTCTTCCTGATCCAGCTTCACTCGGTCCAAGAACAAAGGGTAAGACAAATATCGGTTGTATCTTCCAGGGCAAAAAGGACGGCAAGGACAAGAAATATTACGTTTACAACGTATGCGATCATCAGGAGTGCTATAAGGAAGTCGGTTCACAGGCTATCTCCTACACAACAGGCGTGCCTGCAATGATAGGCGCAATGATGATACTCACAGGCAAGTGGAAAAAGCCGGGTGTACACAATATAGAGGAGTTTGATCCGGATCCATTCATGGACGCACTTAATAAGTGGGGTCTGCCTTGGACAGAGAACTTTGATCCTGTTCTTGTTGACTAGTAGGATAACAAAAAATGAAGATCGAAGAAGCATTTGCAAGATATCTCGGACAAGAGGTGCTTGTGTATACAGTTTCGCAGGGAGGCTCTCTTTCATCAGTTATAGACTGCACACTTGAAGAGATAGGCGACTGCTGGGTAAGAGTTACTCAGGGTGATGACAGAAACGAAAGTATCGTGAATACAGCCAATATCATCAGGATAAGAGAGTATCCACGAAACAAAAACGGCAAAAAGAAAATGGTTTTTGATTAAAGGTGACGAAAAGTGAAAACCAAAACAAAAAAAATGATAGCACCAGTTGTGATAGTTGCTTTGATATCTATTTATTATATAGCTATTGGCGTTATTTTTGCATATATGAATGGTGTTCCTATGCTTGCAAAGATAATTGCTCTGGTAGTTCCTGCCTTGCTGTCAGGCGTTGCGATAACGGTGCTTATTCAGCGTATAAAAGAAATAAAGAAGGGCGAAGATGATGATCTTAGTAAATACTGATTATATTTCCGGCAAAAAGCTTGAAATGCTTGGGCTTGTCAAAGGCTCAACTATCCAGACCAAAAATGTTGGAAAGGATATCATGCAGAGCTTTAAAAATCTTGTTGGCGGAGAACTTACAGCCTATAATGAGATGATGAATGATGCAAGAGCTCTTGCCACGAAGAGAATGGTGGTTGAAGCTGAACAAATGGGTGCTGATGCAGTAGTTAATATAAGATATGCTTCATCTGCTATTGCGGCAGGCGCGGCTGAGGTCATTGCATACGGAACAGCAGTAAAATTTATGGGGGACGAGTAAATGATATTGATGATAGACGATGTTAAAATGGTAAATGCTGATATGTTTTACCCATATGTCAGCAAGGCGCTTGCTCATGATATGGATTCTATAGCAAACGGCGACAAGCTTTATGAGAAGCTCTGTGAAGTCGAAGAACCGCTTGAAGTAATGATACATGACTTTGACGATATTCCTGAGGAGAGTCTTGAGTTTGCCAAGGGTGTTCTTAGTGTTTTTATGGACGCAAGAATGAAAAACAAAAATATTACAGTAAACTTTATCAACGATGGTTCATACAGATGAGCCGTGGAGGAAAAGAATGTTTGATATTTCTAAGGTAAAAACCCCTTGTTATGTTGTTGACGAAGCAAAGCTTCTAAAAAATCTGACTATCTTGGATAATGTCATGGAGAAAACGGGTTGTAAAATACTTTTGGCACAGAAAGCTTTTTCCATGTATAGCACATATCCTATGATATCACAGCACTTGAAAGGCACTACCGCCAGCGGATTGTATGAAGCTAAGCTAGGTAGGGAGGAGTTTGACGGAGAAGTTCATGTTTATTCTCCTGCATACACAGAAAAGGACATGAATGAGCTTGTTCAGATATGCGACCATATCGTGTTCAACTCACCAAAACAGTGGCAGAAATTCAAGGGCATTGTTGAAAAAAGCGACAGGAAGATATCCTGCGGAATAAGGTGCAATCCTGAGTATTCGGAGATCGAAACGGATATCTACAATCCATGCTTCAAAAATTCAAGGCTCGGAACAACTTTAGATAATTTTGATGACAGTCTTATTGATGGCATAGATGGTCTGCATTTTCATACTATGTGTGAGCAAGGCTCTGATGTGCTAAAAAGAACGATACCACATATTGAGGAGAAGTTCGGCAAGTATCTTTACAATATGAAATGGATAAATCTTGGTGGTGGACATCACATAACCCGTGATGACTATGACCTAGATACCCTTATCGAGTGTGTGAATTATCTTCATGACAAATATGGTGTTCAGGTTTATCTCGAACCGGGCGAGGCTGTTGCACTCAATGCAGGATATCTTGTTTCAGAGGTTATCGACACTGCAAAAAACGGCATGGATCTTGCTATCCTTGACGCATCAGCAGCCTGTCATATGCCTGATGTTCTGGAAATGCCTTACCGACCGAATATCATCGGTTCAGGGCAGGCAGACGAAAAGGCTTACACATATCGTCTTGGCGGTCCGACCTGTCTTGCAGGTGACATAATCGGGGATTATTCCTTTGATAAGCCGCTTAAAGAAGGTGACAGGCTTGTTTTCTGCGATATGGCTATATATTCCATGTGTAAAAACAACACTTTCAACGGAATGCCTTTGCCGTCAATATATCTTCACAAACTTGACGGCGAATTGGAGCTTATAAAAGAGTTCGGCTATGATGATTTTAAAATGAGATTATAAGAAAAAGCGGTCTGATTTTTGGTCAGATCGCTTTGTTTATGTTTTATTTATGCAAGGCAGTGTTTTTCGATTTCTTTCATAACGCTGTTGTCATTGTTTGAGCCTGTCATGAAATTTGCTACCTTTTTAATAGACTCATGAGCATTTGACATTGCAAAGCTGTAGTAAGAATTGTTGAGCATATCAACATCGTTAAGATAATCGCCGAAAGCCATGGTTTCTTCATATCGTACTCCAATGCGGTTTTCTATGGTTCGCAGTGCAGTGCCTTTTGTTACGCCCTTATTCATTATATCCGTCCAGTATTTACCTGAAAGCTGCACGTTGAAATTTTCGCCGAAGCGTTCTTTAAGCTTGCTGTAGCCGTCATTTTCAATGCCGCTTTCTTCAAAAACGGCTATCTTGAAAACATCATCGTCAACAAGGGTGAGATCCTCCATCTTTACTTGATTTACATAGTATGAAGCTATTTCTTGGTGCTGACTATCATTTCTTGAGTTATGCCATGTGCCATTTTTTCCGCAAAGAAGGACTGTAAGTCCTAATTTGTCGCAAAATCTAACAGCTTCTTTAACGGTATCCTTTGGCAACACTGAAACCGAAAGAAGTTTTCCTTTATCAACAACATATGCACCATTGTCGCAAATAAATGTCATGTCGTCAAGATATTCAGAAAACTGTTTTTTTAGCGTGCAGTAGCTTCTGCCACTTGAAATAACAAATCTGATATTTTTATTAAACAGCCGTTTTACTATGTTGTCAAAATTTTTGGGAAGCTGCTTGTTATCGTCAAGCAAAGTGCCGTCCATGTCAGTTGCAATAAGTTTTATCATTGTTTTCCTCCGTGATCATTGTTATGCTCAGACATTCATATTATAATGTATTTCTATACTATTTTCAATTATTTTTGATTTTTGACAAAAAACTTTGTCGATTTTAATATATTTATTCCATATAAACAAAAGCACATTGAGATTATTGTACAGTTAAATTATTTGAACATACATAAAATGTAAATTGTTTTACGTGATTATTACAAAAGTGAAAAATAGCTGAAATTTCAGCTTAATTTGTTGACATTAAGGTTCAATGGGAGTAAAATATACTTTGTTCAAGGAATATTGCCTTTAAATTAGTTGGCTAGTTTGAGGAAAGTTTTGTGTATTTCACTGAAAAGGTTTTAATATGCTTGACTTTTATCAGAAAAAATTATACAATATTCTTTGCGACTGAATAAAGTAAATTGAAAAGGAGATATAAATGAATAAGGTCATAGCAAAGATCCGCAGCGGAATAGGCGGATATCTGAAAGATAACATCTTGTTTCTAACATTTGTATTTGCATCTGTTCTGAATGGATTTCTTCTTAGAGCATTTACTGTTAAGTTTAATTACAGCCAGATAAAACCGCTCATGGCTGATATGGCAGTTATACTGTTGCTTGCTCTAATTTCATATGTGTTTAAAAAGCCAAGAAAGCAATTTGTATATTTGCTTGTACTCACTATAATTTTTTCTATTCTTTGTACGGCAAATTCTATATACTATACAAATTATAAGTCGTTTATCTCAGTGTCGCTTATTTCAACGGCTTCACAGCTCGGCGGAGTAATGGACGCTGTTACTGAGAACATCATGGAACCAAAGGATCTTATTTTCCTGTGGGATATCCCTGCGATCATAGTTGTGTACATACTTCTTAAAAGACGTACAAGAGATTATATCACCGAGGTCAAGGAAAAGAGAAAGCGCCGTGGATATGCTCTTGGAACATTTTGTGTTTCTATAGGTCTTGCAGGAATTTTCTGTTCAACACTTACCGGCACTGATTATTCAAGACTCGCTAAGCAGTGGAACAGAGAATATGTTCTTGGCACTTTTGGTCTTTACACATATCAGTTTAGCGATGTTATTTCCTGCACTCATGCGAAAATAAATATGATGTTTGGCTATGAGGAGAGCGAGGAGGTTTTCAATAAGTTCTATGACGATAAGTCGAAAACTGAGGAAACTTCAGAAAAGAGTAACAAGTACACAAATATTTTCAAGGGTAAGAACGTTATAGTTATCCACGCTGAAAGCTTTCAGCAATTCTGTATGGATACATATATAAACGGAGAAGAGCTTACACCTAATATGAACAAGCTTGCGAGAGAGGGTCTTTATTTCTCAAATTTCTACGCTCAAGAGAGCGTGGGAACAAGCTCGGATAGCGAGTTTACCTTTGCTTCTTCACTTATGCCAGCTTCAAGCGGTACAGTTGCTATCAACTATTGGGACAGAGATTACACAACTACCCAGAAAATGCTTAAGAAGAAGGGCTATTATACTTTCAGTATGCACGGCAACAACGGCTCTTACTGGAACAGACTTAATCTACATCATTCCCTTGGTTATGATGATTTCTTTAACTATAACAAAGATTTTAACATTGATGAAACTATTGGTCTTGGTCTGTCAGACAAATCGTTTTTCAGACAGGCAGTGCCAAAGATCGAGAAGATAAACAAGGAGCATGATAAGTGGTATGGTGCGTTCCTTATGCTCACAAACCATACGCCGTTTACTGACATTGAGCGTGTGAGCGACTATGAGGTAGATTTCAAGTATAAGATGTACAACGAAGAGGACGGAATGTATGAGGAAAAATCTGCACCGTTCCTTGAGGGCACAAAGCTTGGATCTTATTTTAAGTCTGTTCACTATGCAGATCAGGCTATCGGTCAGTTCATGACAGAACTTGACAATGCAGGACTTCTTGATAACACTGTAGTTGTTATTTATGGTGACCATGACGCAAAGATAAAGGCAGAGGAGTATGACCGATATTTCAACTATGATCCTTTCACCGATTCTGTGCTTACAGAAGATGACGAGGGCTATGTTCCTGTTGACGATTTCTACTATAATCTTAACAGAAAAGTGCCGTTCATAATATGGTCGAAAGACGGCGGATATGAGCCTACAGAGGTCAAGCAGATAATGGGTATGTATGACGTTCAGCCAACACTTGGAAATATGTTTGGCTTCTCAAATGTCTATGCACTTGGTCATGATATCTTTTCTGTTGCTGATAACGAGGAAAATGTTGTTATCTTCCCAAACGGCAATTTTGTAACAGATACTGTTTACTATGATAGCCAGAAAAACACATATTTTGATCTTACGGATTACAAAAATGTGGCAACGGCGGTGTCATGCAATCAAGTATATAAAGATGATCCTAACCCAGTTTATATGGACAACGATCAGGGTCTGTTCAAGACCACTGTGAATGAAACGTACTGTCAGGATTCTTGTAACGCACGAATAAACGATGGTGTTGTGGACGAGGGTTATATCAGTAATTATTCAAATTATGCCGAGGAGCGAATTAACATCTCCAATGCTATAATCTACTATGATATGATATATAAGACCGACCACGGTTTCAGCAACAACAATATGAACAGTGACAATTCATCGTCAGGTGCTAATTCTGTTTTTGCACCGCCTGAGAATAAGAGAACATTTGGCAGACACGCTGCATAATAAAAATCGGAGCAGAGTATGACACTCGGCTCCGGTTTTTTTGTATCTTAAAAAGCATAAAAAAAAGACTAGCGAAGCTAGTCGATTTTTTGGAATATTCAAGCATTAAGCTCTTTCTACCTTACCTGAACGCAGGCATCTTGAGCAAGCGTAAATGTGACAAGGAGTGCCGTTTACAACAGCTTTAACTCTCTTTACATTTGGCTTCCAAGTTCTGTTTGTTCTTCTGTGTGAGTGTGATACCTTGATACCAAAAGTAACGCCCTTACCGCAGATCTCGCATTTTGCCATTACGCTGCACCTCCTTTACCCTTAAAAATGCAATACTATTATTCACAATATTTAATATTATAGCATAACTGAAAAGAAATTGCAAGGGCTTTTTGAGATTTTTTTTGAAATTTCCGTAAAATCGCATATATTTATCGTTTTCGATTAAAAATAAAGACAAAATGCCTTGAAATTTCATTGAAAATAGTGTATAATTACACTTGTGATTTGTGTAATTTTGTTTTGAAATGACAGGAGGTCATGAAAATATGGATCCGCAGAAAATTCTTGATTACGGTGCAAAGCTCATTGTAATTTTCATGTGTATACCTATCCATGAGTACGCTCACGCATGGGCGGCAACAAAGCTTGGGGATGATACCCCACGTTATCAGGGTAGACTTTCCCTTAACCCTCTTGCACATCTTGACCCTATTGGTGCATTGTGCATATTCTTCATAGGTTTTGGTTGGGGTAAACCTGTTCAGGTAAACCCTATCAGGTTTAAGAATTACAGGAAAGGCATGGCACTCACGGCAGCCGCAGGTCCTATCTCAAATATTATAATGGGACTTATCGGAATAGTTCTTTATAAGCTTTTCTATGTTCTTTATATAGTGCATTATTCTATAGCTCTTTACTATGTGTCGCTTATATTATATTACTTTACAGCTATAAACGTGGGACTTGCAGTGTTCAACCTTATACCTATCCCGCCGCTTGACGGTCAGAAGATACTTTCTTACTTTACAAGCAGCAAGGTAGATCGCTTTATGGCACAGTATCAGAACTATATCGCTATTGCATTTATGATACTTGTTGTAACAGGCGTTCTTGATACGCCTATAGGCTGGTTGCAAAATGGTATGTTCTGGATAATGGATAAGCTTACGTTCTGGGTTGACCCTATACTAAAAGCGATATTTTTGAAATAAAACTGTTCATGAAAGGAAAAACGTAAATGAGTGCTGCTCAGTTCAAGCTGGATATGTTTGAAGGACCGCTTGACTTGCTTCTTCACCTTATCAGCAAGCACAAACTGAATATTTACGATATTGAGATATCTTTGCTCCTTGAACAGTATATGGACTATATCAATGATCTTGACCACGAGGATTATGAGGATGCCGCTGATTTTCTTGAAATGGCGGCACGCCTTATATACATAAAGACCTGTTCGCTTTTGCCTCATGACGAGGAGTCAAAAGAGCTTAAAAAAGAGCTTGAAGGCAGGATCATTGAGTATTCTCTGTGCAAACAGGCTGCACAGACTCTCCGTGAAGTTTACGTTGGCGACCTTGTTTTTATAAGGACGGCGATAAAGCTTCCTGTAAACAAGACCTATACCCGTGAGCATGACCCTCAGTGCCTTTATGACGCTTATATGGGCATATCAAAGAAAGCCCGTGAGAGCGTTCCGCTGAAAGCGAAGATGTTCGAGCCGATAGTTTCACATAAGATAGTATCGGTCACATCAAAGATAATCCATGTCCTTAAAAGACTATATAAGCATGGTGAATGCGATATGGGCGACCTTTATGACGGCATGACGGAGAAAAGCGAGAAAGTCGCTACTTTTCTCGCTATATTGGAGCTTACAAAGTCTGGCAGGATATTTCTCAATGACGATAACTCAAAGATTTTTTTCAACAAGGCTTCAAAGAACAAAAAAGTCGAGTCCGACTTCGATAAGCCTGTTGTTATCGAAAGTGAAGCGGCAGATGCTTCAGCTGAGCCAGAGCCTATAGAAAATATACTTGACGATGAGCCTGCAGATGAGATAGAAGAAGTTGCTGATGTTGACGCAGAGCGTGAAGAAGCTTCTCAGTCAAAGCGGTATATATCTGCAAAATCCGAGCGCATATCAGGTGAAGTCATTGCGGCGTATGCTCATGTGAAGTCAGCTGAGGAGGTCATGGCGGAAATGGAGAAGATATCTGAAAAGATAGACAGTGTTGATTTATATACCGAGCCTGCTATGGCAAAGCCTGAGCCCGAACAGCCTGATGAAGCCGCTATGGAGGAAATTAAGCTCTTGGAACAGCTTGAGAATATCACCCCCGACACAGTGTTCAAGCCTAATTACTGGGCAAAAAGAAGATATTATTGGGGATATTCACCTGTTGGCGATGACGGAGGCAATAATTACTGGTGCTACGGATAAAATAAGAAAAGGGATAATCTATGGAACATTCAAATATACAGGCAGCCGTCGAGGCTGTGCTTTTTGCAAGCGGAGAGCCTGTGGAGAGCGAGAAGCTATGCGAGGCAGTTGGTATCGTCAAAGATCAGCTTGATGAAGCTCTTCGCTCCTTGGCGGATAAATACAGCAAAGCTGAAAGCGGAATTACGCTTCTGAGCCTTAATGGGTCATATCAGCTTGCCACAAAAGAAGAGCTTGCGACATTCATAAAGGCGGCATTGGAGATAAAGAAAAACTCTGTTCTTAGCCCTGCGGCAATGGAGGCGCTGACAATAGTAGCATACAATCAGCCTGTAACAAAGGGCTTTGTGGAGCACGTCAGGGGAGTTGACTCCTCGGGAGTTGTAAATTCTCTCGTGGATAAGGGCTTGCTTGCTGAGGCTGGCAGACTTGACCTGCCTGGTAGACCTATTGCATACAAGACGACAGACAATTTTCTCCGTTGTTTTAGGCTGTCAAGCCTGGATGATCTGCCGCCTATACCTGATAAGCAGGAGCAGATAACCATTGATGAGATAACAAAAGAGAATGATACGGAAGAATAAAGTATGACCGTGAGGGGAGATGATAACGATAATTGCTTTATGGATACTGCTTGGTATTATAGCGGTTATTGTTATCCTGCTGCATTTTTCCATTACGGCACAGATAGATCTGAATAAAAAAGGCTTTGATCTTAAAGTACGGTATATGTTTTTTGATATTTATCCACGAAAGCCTAAGAAGAAAAAACAGAAAAGATCAAAAAAAGCTAAACTGCCTGAGGATAGTTTTGATGATTTTGAGGAGTTTGAGGACAATATTGAAGAAAGCTTACCTATCCCACAGACTGATGATACGACTGATAAAAAAGGAGAAGTGTCCGAGCAAATTGTTGAAGCTAAGCCTGAGAATATAGCAAAGAATGAAGCAGATGAAAATGTCAGCGTGTCTGAGGTAGAGGATAAGCAAGAAGTTATCTCTGATATTGATACTGATACCAAAGTTGAAGCTGGTGCAGAGGACAAACCCGAGGAAATAACTGTGAAGCATGAGAAAAAGGGTTTTGCCGGAAAGCTTTTTCATAAAAAGGATAAGGGTGAAAAGAAGCCGGTTTCTAAGTCTAAAGGTAAGAAAAAAAGCAAGCTCTATGAGCTGAAAGCGCAGTATAAAAAGGTGAAGCCTTATATTCCAATGGGCTGGAAATATTTTAAAAAGCTTCTGAAAGCTATACGCTTTACAGACACAAGGATAGTTCTTGACGTTGGAAAAGAGGACGCTTACGAAGCGGCTATGCTATACGGCAAGGTGCAGGCAGGGCTTTTCAATACAATTGCAATACTTGCGGGTGTTTTTACAGTAAAGCTTAAAAAAGCTGATGTGAACTGCATTTTTGATGAAAAAAAGTTCGGATATGACGTTCATACCTTAGTCAGGGTAAGACCAAGCACTTTGATAGCAATAGGGTTTTGCACGGGCGTTAATTTTCTTAAAATATATCTTTCAGGCAGACTTAAGAAAAAGCGTGCTGCCAAGCGTCGCAATAAAGAGCTTGCGGCTAAGAAGAATGAAGTTAAAGCAACAAATTGAAATACGAAAGGTTGAGAAAAATGAGCGAAAGTACAAAGATCGAGGGACTTGTTAAAACTGCAATGGACAAGGTCCGTGAAATGGCAGACTGCGAAACTGTTGTGGGCAAGCCTATCGTTACCGCAGATGGTACTACTATAATCCCAGTTTCAAAGATATCAGTTGGCTTTGCGTCGGGTGGCTCCGACTTGCCAACAAAAAGCACAAAGGAAACGTTCGGCGGTGGCTCAGGCGGAGGAGTAACTATCCAGCCTATCGCTTTTATCGCTGTTTACAAGGGCGAAGCAAAGCTTTTACAGCTTTCAATGAATGCGACAAAGGAAAACGCTATCATAAATATGGTACCTGAGGTAATAGATAAGATAACAGATTTTCTTGGCAAAAAGTCTGACGACGAGAACGAAGACGAGGAATAATTTTACTGAATTTTAAAAGCACAAGTGAGCAAACTAATCCTTGAAATTGATTTTAAGGGTGTGGTTTGTTTGAAATGCGTGACGGTATTTATTTGTACGGTCATGATGATGTGCTTTTGCTGTATGAATGTCAGTGCTGACGATCTCAGTGAGATATCCGCGAAGAGTGCTATAGTTATAGACGGTGAAACAGGAGATGTGCTGTTCGAGAAAAACGCCTATGAAAGGCGTCCGATGGCAAGCACTACCAAAATAATGTCTGTGCTTCTTGTGCTTGAAAGTGGTGAAGATCTTGACAAGCAGTTCGTGGTAGACAGCGAAGCTATAAAGGTCGAAGGCTCGTCCATGGGTCTTCAAGTTGGTGACAAAGTCACTCTACGCGATCTATGCTGTGGCATGCTTCTTCCAAGCGGAAATGACGCTGCAAATGCTGCTGCGGTAAGAGTGGCAGGAAGTATCGGCAAGTTCGTTCAGCTTATGAACAAAAAGGCTGAACAATTGGGGCTTAATGATACTCATTTTGTAACGCCGTCAGGGCTTGATGATGATACAGATGAGCATTATTCCACTGCAGCGGATATGGCAAAGCTTGCGGCGGAAGCAATGAAAAATGAAGATTTCAGGGCTATATGCCACCTTGAAAAGGTTGAGTTGTGCTATGGAAACCCACCGTATGATCGCTGGCTAATTAACTCAAACAAGCTTTTAAAAAGCTGTGAGGGTATTGTGGGCGTAAAAACGGGGTTTACGGACAAGGCGAGGAGATGTCTTGTTTCAGCCTGTGACAGAAAGAATAAAGAGCTTATATGCGTTACCTTGAATGCTCCTGATGATTGGAATGATCACTCAAAACTCTATGATCATTGCTTTGATTTTGTATCAAAACAAAAGCTTCCGCTGGATAAAAGCAGTTTTGATGTTGCAGTTGTTGGCGGAGTGAGCGACAGCGTGAATTGTAAGGCAGGGCAGGCAAGTGCGGTGCTTTTGAACGGCAGGGCTTACAAAGTCAAGACAAAGATATATCTGCCAAGGTTTGTTTATGCGCCTGTGAAAAGTGGAGATAAAATAGGGCTGGCATTGTTTTACTACAATGATGTGGAAATAGCCCGAACGGACATCACGGCGGTGGAAGATGTGATGCTTGCAGAGCCTGAAAAGCCAGATATATTCCACTATTATCTAGATAAGCTGAAAAAATTGTTTGCATAACGGCTCAATGTGAGCCGTACATAAATAAGGAGAAAATATGGAAAAGATTCGTATACAGAAAATAATGTCTGACAGTGGTGTTTGTTCAAGGAGAAAGGCAGAGGAGTATATCTCAGAGGGAAGAGTAAAGGTCAATGGCAGACCTTGCAAGCTTGGCGACAAGGCTTTGGCAGGCAAGGATATAATCACCCTTGATGGGGAAAAAATATATGTTGCCAAGAAAAGACAGCTTTATTATATCATGCTCCACAAGCCAAGAGGATATGTTACTACAATGAGCGATGAGCTTGATAGAAAGTGCGTAACCGAGCTTCTAACAAAAGTGCCTGAAAGAGTTTACCCTATTGGCAGACTTGACAAGAACTCAGAGGGACTGTTGCTTTTCACAAATGACGGAAATTTTGCCAATGATATCATGCACCCTTCAAGGCATGTCGCTAAGACTTATCGTGTTACTGTAAGACCTGACATAAACGATGAGCAGCTCATAAAGCTTGCTTCAGGAGTTGAAATAGACGGCAAAATGACGCAGGAGTGTTCAGTTGTCGTGCTCGACAAACAGCCTGGCAGGGTTGTGCTTCAAATGACTATCCATGAGGGTAGGAACCGTCAGATAAGAAAAATGTGCGAAGCTGTGGGACTTGAAGTCGCAAGACTAAAGCGCACTGCCATCGGTCCGATTAAACTGGGCATGCTAAAACCAGGTGAGTATAGAGAGCTTAAACCTGACGAGCTAAGGGCTTTAAGAAATGCTATCACCAAGAAATAACGCTTATCGGGGGCCTCTTTTTGTCAGGAGGCCCTTTGCTATTGTGCAAAATGCTTAATAATATGCGTGTATCGATATTGATTATGCTACTAAACGTAAAATATGCGGAAATAGGTCAATTTACTCTTGTAAATTTGGCGAAAAAATAGTATAATATTAAGTGTATAAATATGATAAAATCCAGTAGTTTTGCGTTATTTTATCACAAAAATTATTTGAATGGAGGAAACTGTATGTCTGATTCAATTTCTACTCTTGCAGAGCTTAAAGCTGCGTCACAGACTCCTACTGCTGCAAGAAACAGGCTGACATATTTGTTTGACGAAGGAAAATTTACAGAGCTTGACGCTTATGCTGCTGCGGGTGACTCCCTTGCTGGAGTTATTACTGCTTTTGGCTATGTTGAGGGTAATCCTGTATATGCTTTTTCTCAGGACGTGACTGTTAAGGACGGTGCTTTGACAGAGGCACAGGCCAAGAAGATAGCAAAGGTTTATGACCTTGCTGCTAAGACAGGAGTTCCTGTTGTCGGAATATTCGATTCTTATGGTGCTGACGTAAGCGACGGTTCAAAGGCTCTCAATGCTTATGGTGAACTGCTTATGTGGACTTCTAACCTTTCAGGTGTTGTTCCTCAGATAGCTGTTGTCGCTGGCACTTGTGCAGGCTGTGCAGCAATGCTCGCTGAGTCTGCTGACTTCACTGTTATCGCTAAGGACGCTGAGCTTTATGTTGCACCAAACGCAAACATAAAGAACTCTGCTGAAAATGCTGCTGAAAACGGCACTGCTGCTGTTGTTTGTGAGGACGATAAGGCTGCTGTTGAGGCTGCTAAAAATATACTTACAAAACTTCCACAGAACAACCTTTCACCAGTACCAATGTATGAATTTGCTGATCCAACTGAGGCTGTCGGTGATGACGCTGATGGCATTGCAAAGGCTGTTTGCGATGGCGACAGTGTAACTGAGCTTAATGCTGAGTATGGCAAGGCTTCTTATACAGCACTTGCAACACTTGGCGGTGCTACAGTCGGCGTTGTTGCTACTAACAAGACAGGCGACAAGCTTACGTCTGCTGATTGCTCAAAGATCGCAAGATTTGTAAGAACTTGTGACGCTTACGCTATCCCTGTTGTAACTTTTGTTGATACTGAGGGCTTCAAAGCTGATGATGAAACTGAAGCTTACGGTGCTGTTAAGGATATGGCAAAGCTTTGCCACGCTTACGCTGAGGCTACTACTATTAAACTTGCTGTTGTTACGGGTAAGGCTTACGGTCCTGCATTCATCGCTCTTGCCGGTAAAGGTTCAAATGCTGATCTGTCATTTGCTCTTGATACCGCTGTTATCTCTGCACTTGCTCCTGTAACTGCTGTTGAGTTCCTTCAGCATGACGAGCTTAAGGGCGCTGCTGATCTTACTGCTGCAAGAAACACTCTTGCTGATAAGTTCGCTAAGGAGAATGCCTCTGCTGCTGTTGCTGCAAAGAATGGCTGTGTTGACGGCATAATCGCTAAGAACGAGATCAGACAGACACTTATGGATTCTATCGAGGTAATGGCTGGAAAGAGAATTTCCAGACTGCCTAAGAAACACAGCAATATTCAGTTGTGATAAACATATCAAATTAAAAAGATTGGTGGTTTTTTAAGATGAAAAGATATAATATTACAGTAAACGGAAAAGCTTATGACGTTGCAGTTGAAGAAGTCGGCGGAAGTGCCGCTGCTGCTCCTGTAGCCGCTGCCCCTGTTGCAGCCGCTCCTGCTGCTCCAGCTCCAGCCGCTGCACCTGTTGCAGATGGCACAAAGGTAACAGCTCCAATGCCTGGTACTATCCTTGACATCAAGGTAGCTGTGGGCGACACTGTTAAGTCAGGTCAGGCTATTTGCGTACTTGAGGCTATGAAAATGGAAAATGACGTAAACGCCCCTTGCGACGGTAAGGTACTGAGCGTTAATACAACTAAGGGCTCTGCTGTTGAGACTGGTGCAGTTCTTGCTGTTATCGGCTAATAACATTCCTGAAAAATAACGAAAGGATCGATTTAAAATGGCAAAGCTTAAAATAACTGAAACTGTCCTCCGTGACGCTCATCAGTCACTTCTCGCTACAAGAATGTCAATGGACGATATGCGTGAGATACTACCTGAAATCGACAAGATCGGTTTTTATTCTGCTGAGTGTTGGGGCGGTGCTACATTTGACTCATGTATCAGATTCTTAAATGAAGATCCATGGGAAAGACTTCGTATACTTAGAAAAGAAATGCCTAACACAAAGCTCCAGATGCTTTTCAGAGGTCAGAATATGCTTGGCTACCGTCACTATGCTGATGACCTTGTTGAGTATTTTGTACAGAAGTCTATTGCAAATGGTATTGATATCATCAGAATTTTTGACGCACTGAACGATATCAGAAACCTTGAAACAGCTATCAAGGCTGCTAAGAAGGAAAATGGTCACGCTCAGGTTGCTATCTCGTACACACTTGGCGAGGTATTTACTCATGAGTATTACATGAACTATGCAAAGCAGATCGAGAATGCAGGTGCAGATTCTATCTGTATCAAGGATATGGCGGCTCTTCTGACTCCATATGAGGCTGAAACACTTGTTAAGGATCTCAAGTCAGCAGTTAAGATCCCGATCCAGCTGCATACTCACTACACATCAGGTCTTGCTTCCATGTGTATCCTTAAGGCTGTTGAGGCTGGTGTTGACGGCGTTGATACAGCAATGTCACCACTTGCTCTTGGTACATCTCATGCACCAACTGAGTCTATAGTTGCTACATTCAAGGGCACTGAGTATGACACAGGTCTTGACCTTGTTAAGCTTAACGTGATAAGAGATTACTTCATGAAACTCAGAAAGAAGTACATCGACAACGGTCTGCTTGACCCATCAATGCTCGCTACAAATACAAACGCACTTCTTTATCAGGTTCCTGGCGGAATGCTTTCAAACCTCCTTTCACAGTTGAAGCAGGCTGGCAAGGCAGATCAGCTTGACGACGTTCTCAAGGAAGTTCCAAAGGTTCGTAAGGACGCAGGTTACCCACCTCTGGTTACACCTACATCACAGATCGTTGGTACACAGGCTGTGTTCAACGTAATCATGGGCGAGAGATACAAGACAGTTACTAAGGAGTTCAAGGGACTTGTTAAGGGCGAGTACGGTAAGACACCAGTTGCTATCGACCCTGAGTTCCAGAAGAAGATTCTTGGCGACGAAGAGCCTATCACTTGCCGTCCTGCTGACCTTCTTCAGCCAGAGTTTGAAACAATGAAGAAAGAGGCTGCTGAGTGGACAGAGCAGGAGGAAGATATCCTCACATATGCAATGTTCCCTAAGGTTGCACCTAAGTTCTTCAAGGACAGACGTGATAGAAAGTACGGCGTTGACGGTAAGCACTCAGACGCTGAAAATAAGGTTCACCCAGTTTAATAACAATTATCCCACAGTTTCGGCTGTGGGATTTTTTTGTCTGTGGCTCTTGAAAAATCTGTACATTTGTGCTATAATTAATATACATTTTTTCGGGAGGACGCCAAGATGAACAAAAAGGAAATAAATGAAATTAAGAAGAATTTCAGCGATGACTGCGGCTTTTTTACCGTAAACCACGTTGTTACGGCATTTGTGGACGCTGAAAAGAACATAAAGTGCAAGACCAATCAGCTTTACAACACTATTCCGCAGGACGAGGCGGAGCTGATAATGATAAACCTGAAAAAGGTGCTCAGCGGTTCTATAGGCAAAAATCTGCTGGAATATTCGTTTCCAAAGGACGCATATCTTGAGGGTGGGGCACAGCCTTTCATGTATGAAACATTGCAAAGCAAGCTGCTTGATGAGGAAAAGGTTGATAACTTTCTGAATGCCATTGTGGAAAAGGTGGAGTATGTGTCAACATATACCATTTTCATGGCACATTGTACATATTCTGTGCTGAAAAAGAACAAAATGGACGAGTTTGAGGACGAAGCTGACACAGATTACAATTTCATCATCACGGCACTTTGCCCTGTAAACCTGCGTATCGACGGGCTTGTGTATGACGAGCAGGACAACTCTATCGCTAAGAAAGAGTCATGCGACAGAATTGTTGAGCTTCCAAGCGATGGCTTTTTGTTTCCTCTTTTCAATGATCGTGCGCCTGATATCAACGGAGTGCTTTACTACACGAAAAATGCAAAAAAGCCGAACACTTCCGTTGTGGAAGAGCTTCTGGGTTGTGAGTTCTCAATGACCTGTCAGAACGAAAAGGAAACTTTCAAGGATATTCTCACAAGCGTTGTGGGCGATGAGCTTGACTATGATCTTATCACTACTGTGAATGACAAGATTTCCACATTTGTTGATCAAAATGCTCATGAAACTGAGATACCGACAATTGACGAACATAAACTTTCGTCCATTCTGTGGGAAGCTGGAGTTAGTCAGGATAAGCTTGATAATCTTCCTAAAGTTTTTGACGCTGCGGCTGGCGGGAAGCCACTCACAGCGGTAAACCTTGTGGAGAAAAGGACCATAGTTTCTGCTCCAAGCATAACCGTAAATATCGGCAAGGACGCAGTTGACAAGGTAAAAACTCAGATAGTCGATGGCAGAAAATGCCTTATAATCAATCTTGATGACCCTGAGATAGAGGTCAACGGACTTGAAACTACAATAAAATAAGCACAAAAAAAGGCAGCCTTGAGCTGCCTTTTCTTTATATAAGCTCGCCAAACGAGAACTTGCCGTTTTCCAGTATCAGATAGCTGTGTGCTGAATTTTCTTTCGGTATGGAAACAGAACCGGGGTTTATATAGGTGTAATCGCCTTGATCTTTTATTACAGGTACATGGGTGTGACCGTGGAGGAGAATATCGCCCTTAGACAGCGGTGGCAGATTGTCGCAGTTGAATTTGTGACCATGTGTGGCGAATATCCTCAGTCCGTCACAGCATATATAAGCATATTCCGCCATAACAGGGAAGTCAAGCACCATTTGATCGACTTCTGTGTCACAATTACCACGCACGCACAGAAGCTTGTCTTTTAGCGGATTGAGCATGGCTATCACCTGCTTTGGTGCATATTCCTTTGGAAGATCATTTCTTGGTCCGTGATAGAGGATATCACCCAAAAGAATTAGTTTTTCCGCGCCGTTTTGCTCAAAGGCTTCAAGCATTTTTTTGCACCAGTAAGCCGAACCATGAATGTCTGACGCTATCATAAGTTTCATATTTTACACTCCTTTATTTAACGATCTCAGATGCAAGCTTGTGCAAAGACACATACTCTGGCTTTATTTTGTTATATATATCGCAGCCTTTTTCCTTTTTGAACTCTTTTACCATTCTGATATAAAGCTGCTGTTTTGTTGTGGCGTCAATGACTGCTTCTCTTATAAGCGCCAGTTCGTCTTTGTTGCATTTGCCATCGAGTAGCTCATCAAGTTTTACAGATAGTACATCATGGTAAACAACCTTTTCAGTTTTCTGATCCGTCATCGTTTTATCTTCATCAGCGGTGCATGTATTTTCGGATTCCTGTAGTCCTTTAAGTCGCAGATATCTTGGCCTGAGAAGCTTGTAAAAATCTGTAGCCTGCTTTTTATATACCTTTGCAAGAGAGTTGTGAAGCTCCTCTTTTGTGTTAGACTCAGCTATAAGTTTGCTGATCTCTTCTATTTGCTCTTCGCTGCAAATGTTTGCAAGTATGCTTTGGAGATCGTTGTTTTTTTGTGTGGTACATTTTTTTCTACCCTTTTTCACTTTGACGATAGTTTCAACAACAGGATCACTTTCTGCTTCGACAATATCAGGTGCACAGGCTTCTGGCTCTTCTTCGACCTCTTCTGTATTACCATTCATATTTTCGTTTAGTGTAACAGAATAATCTATAGCCGCAGGCTCAGGGTTTGGCTCATCAGCTTCGTCAAGAGTTATCTCTGACTCTGTCTGAATTTCTGCTGTTTCTTGTATTTCCTCTGCTTTTTCGACTATATGTTTAGTCGATTCCTCATCTTCATTGTTTTCGGTCGGATTAACCTTATGATTAGCGAAATTAATAGCGGTTTGTATTGTCCTGGTTCTGTAGACCATAGCATTTGGGCTGTCAACATACTTACCGTGCCAGAAATCATGAAGAAAGTCAAAACCTCTGTCATTGCTGATAACAAAAATATTCGTATAAGTATCCTTGGCTACCAGATAACCCAGAAGTGTTGAAAGCTGAAAATCCAGGGCATTTTTGCCACCAACGTTTACCTTGAAGTATTCAATATCAGCCTTTGATGTAAGAACTTTCTGGTGCATTTCGAAGTTAATGGTATCGGAATTTTCACTGTAAAAAATTATGACGGTATCAGTTTCAGTTAAATTGTCTATGCCTTGAAGTCCTTTGGATTTGACATTTTCAAAGTCTACCAAATAAATTTTCATGTTGATCTATCCTTTCTTTTTGTGTCGTATAAGTGTCGTGGCAGCAATAATCACAATTAGTCCCCCTGCCGCAGTTGCTGTCATAAGTATGGCATTTTTGCCTTTTTCATCGTTCTTGCTGCTGTCAGGAACGACCTCCTCATAGGTATAAGTTTTTGTCCTTAACGCCTTGTCTATACAAGAAGCAATAAGTGCGTGACCTTTTTCATTAGGGTGTATATCAAAGTCATTTATGTTGGTCAGTTCCTTTCCGTGACCGCTGAATTCACTAAAAACATCTGCCACTATGTATCTCTCATTTTCATTTTCGTCAGTGGAGTGTTCTTTGATAATGTTGTTAAGTTTTGAAATTTTATCCTTTGATATACTCTGGAAAACAGCAGCCGCAGTGAAATTATCAAGCGGGTCATATAGTGTCTGAACGATTATTTCGCCCTTACTTTTAGCTTCAACAGCGTTAATTATATCATCTAGAGTGCTCGTAAAATTTTTCAGCGCCTTATCCATATCATCAGACATATCCTTCATATCCATTGCAATGCCAATAATATCCTTGGTTTTATCCATCAAATCAGACATTGTGCTTTTAGAAGTAATGCCCAGATCGTTCATCAAAAAATCTATGAAAAGACCAAGAATGTCGTTGCCACCTATTGATATAATAACAGCGTCGCTGTCTGCAAGGTCAGCGTCAAATTCACCTGAATTAATGCGGTCAAGAAGCTGTTGTGAAGTGTCGCCCACAACAGCAGAGTTCACAAGCTTACAGCCGCCAGCGTCTTTAAGCTCAGCGTCATACTGGTCGTGAAGAAGATTTGCATAAGACGCACAAGAATATCTGTTTTCACTGTAGCCTTCCAGACCATAGCCAGCGGCGATTGAATCTCCAAGCACAAGTATATTAGGCGGAACATTTACTTCATGCTTTATAACTTCAGCGTTACAGGCAAGAGGTGTGGCACATGCCATAACGGCTGCCGTGAAAAAAGCCGTTAATTGTTTTAACATCTTATCATCTCCTATGTGAGTATATTAACCTTATTATATAATATATTGTACCACATTCAGGACAATTGTACAACATATTTTTTTGAAATTTCTTGACTTTTTTAGCGTGTTGTGATAATATATAATAAAAGAATATGAAATCAGTTTGGAAAGCGAGATTTATTATGACTGACTATTATTACCCTGTCCTCAGCGATGAAACGAGCCTGCCTTTGTATGTGCTTGGAATCGGTGCGAGAGATAGAGAATTTCATTTTGTAAGAGAAGATGGCTATCCTAATCATCAGATAATATACTGCACTCGTGGTCAGGGTCACGTTATATTTGATGGTCATGAGTATGATATAAAGCCGGGGGATGCATTTTATCTGCCGCCTTCTGTGCCACATGAGTATTATCCTGTTGGTGATATATGGGAAACCCACTGGATAACCTTTGAGGGCAGGGAAGCAATTGAAATGCTCAAGCATATCAAGCTTGAGAAGGCTAAAGTGTTTCATATAAATGATATCAATGCTGTTGATGCCATATTTAAGAAGATACTTTACCTTATGAAGACTAATTACTACTACTGTGGTCACCAGTGTTCGGCATATCTATATCAGTTTCTTATTGAGCTGCACAGAGTCGTAAACCTACAAAATGGCAGTCAGGACGGACAAAAACTCAATCAGCTGCAGCCTGTAATTGATTATATTGATAAGAATTTCAGAAAAGAACTTACACTTGTGGAGCTTGCTGATCTTATTGACCTTTCACCGCAGTATCTTTGCAGACTTTTCAAGGAGTGTCTTAGTCTAAGACCTTTTGAGTATCTAGCAAGAAAGCGTATACAGCAGGCAAAGCTGCTTTTATTGGAGGATAAGCTTAACATCAATGAAATCGCTGCGGAGGTAGGTTATAACGATTGCAGTTATTTTTGTGCGGTGTTCAAAAAGCATGAAATGCTTTCCCCAGCAGAATTTCGCTCTCTTCATAAAAAAGCAGGTAATTAAAAATATGATGCCCCACGGAAATGGATTCCGTGGGGCTTTTTTTATAATATAGTTCCGCCTCCGATAACGTATTCACCGTCATAGAAAACCACTGCCTGTCCCTTTGAGATAGCTTTATGAGGTTCTTTAAAAGTCACGAGTACCTTGCCATCATTCATTGGTGAAACTGTACATTCAGCGTCCTTTTGATGATAACGTGTCTGAGCAGTGCAGGTTATAGGCTCTGTGAGGGTGTCAAACGGAATAAAGTTCACATCTCCTGCCACAAGGCTGTCACTGTATACTTCATCAGCCTTGCCCATAATAAGCCTGTTATGCTCCATATCTTTTGTAACAACGAAAAGCGGTTCGCTATATGAAATGCCTACGCCCTTTCGCTGTCCAATAGTATAGTGTATCAGACCTTTGTGTTTACCAAGCTTTGTGCCGTCAGAAAGAACGATATCTCCCGACTGCTGTTCACCGCAGCGTTTTGTGATAAAGCCTGCGTAATCACCGTCAGGGATAAAGCAAATGTCCTGAGAGTCAGGCTTGTTTGCATTTATAAGCTTGTTTTCTTCTGCGATATCACGGATCTTGTCCTTGTGCATCTCGCCAACGGGGAAGAGAGTGTGAGCAAGCTGTTCCTGAGTCATGCTGTAAAGCACATAACTTTGATCCTTTGACCTGTCAGGTGAGCGTTTCAGAAGCCACCTGCCTGAATTTCCGTCATATTCTTTGGCAGCGTAATGCCCTGTAGCTATATAATCAAAGCCCAGCAGCTTTGCACGCTCATAGAATTTTGCGAATTTCAGATGTTTGTTGCACTCGATACACGGATTAGGTGTGCCGCCTGCCAGATATGTATCAACAAAATTGTCGATAACATAGTGCTTAAAATCATCAGAAAAATTGAATACATGGAAATCAATGCCTAGTTTAAAAGCAACAAAACGTGCGTCCTCTACATCATTGAGAGAACAGCACGTTCTTGTTTTATCCAGACCGATGTCCTCATTGCTGTAGAGCCGCATGGTAGCCCCTGCCACGTCATAACCCTCATCAAGAAGGAGCTTGACCGAAACAGAGCTGTCAACGCCGCCGCTCATTGCCACAAGAACTCTATCAGCCATTGCAGTTCTCACAATCAGGAGCAGACTGCTTACCTACGAATGGAGTAGGGTCGATGCCCTGTCTTTTATAGTAGTCAGAAACAGCGGCTTTCATTGCTTCCTCCGCAAGAACAGAGCAGTGAAGTTTTGCTGGTGGAAGACCGTCAAGAGCTTCAACAACTGCCTTGTTTGTAAGTTTCAAAGCGTCTTCAAGCTTTTTACCCTTTATCATTTCTGTAGCGATAGAAGATGTGGCAACAGCCGCACCGCAACCAAAAGTCTTGAACTTAACGTCAGTTATAACGCCGTCATTGACCTTGATGTACATTTTCATTATATCTCCGCACTTGGCGTTTCCTACCTCGCCGACACCGTCAGCATCTTCAATCTCGCCGACATTTCTCGGATGCGCGAAATGATCCATTACCTTTTCGCTGTATATCATTTTTTATTCCTCCTAATCAAGTGTATAGTCGTGAATATTCTCAGTTCTGCAAATTCTTTCCCAAAGTGGTGACATACTTCTCAGGTGCTTTACGATAGGTGGAAGAACCTCAAGAATATAATCAACATCTTCCTCTGTGTTCTCGTCATTGATAGAAAGTCTGAGTGAGCCATGTGCTACTTCGTGTGGCAGACCAAGTGAAAGCAGAACGTGTGATGGGTCAAGTGATCCGCTTGTGCAAGCTGAGCCTGATGAAGCTGCAACGCCTTGAAGATCAAGTGAAAGAAGCAGGCTCTCGCCTTCTACTCCTCGAACAGATATGTTTACATTTCCTGCAAGTCTGTGTTCTGTGTCACCATTAAGCCTTGACTCAGGTATTTTGAGCAGACCCTCGATAAGTCTATCTCTCATTTTTCTTACACGCTCGTTCTTTGCAGGGATATCCTTTACAGCATCAGTGATAGCAACACCGAGAGCCACGATAGAAGGTACGTTCTCGGTACCTGCACGCTTATTTCTCTCCTGTGCTCCACCGTAGATAAGGTTAGGAAGGTTAATGCCTGTTTTTACATAAAGCGCGCCAACGCCCTTTGGAGCGTGGAGCTTATGTCCTGAAAGTGAGAGCATATCAATGTTCATATCTTTAACATTGATGTCAATATTTCCTACAGCCTGAACAGCGTCAGTATGGAACCATACGCCATGCTTGTGGCAAACTTCGCCGATCTCAGCGATAGGCTGTATAGTACCGATCTCGTTGTTAGCTGTCATTATTGTAACGAGGCAGGTATCATCACGGATAGCGTCCTCGACCTGTTGTGCAGTAACAAGACCCTTGTCACCTACAGGAAGATATGTTACCTCAAAGCCAAGCTTTTCAAGATACTGACAAGTGTGCAGAACTGCATGATGTTCAAAAGCAGTTGTGATGATATGCTTCTTGCCCTTTTTTTCTCCAAGCTGTGCACAGCCTCTTATAGCCCAGTTGTCAGACTCAGAGCCGCCAGCAGTGAAATAGATCTCGTTGACCTTCGCACCAAGAGCGTTTGCGACCTGTTCTCTTGCTTTAAGAACGGCTTTTGCACATTCCATTCCCAAAGAATATATACTTGACGGATTTCCGTATAGCTCAGTGAAATAAGGCAGAGCGGCGTCAAGAGCTTTCTGAGATACTCTAGTCGTAGCTGAGTTATCTGCATAGACAAATCTCTTTTCCAATTAAATCATACCTTTCATATATAGATTTCTATTTTATTATATACTAAATTACTACAAAATGCAATAGTTTTCCCTAACTTAATAAAAAATTAATATTTATTTAATTCTATTTATACTGTTTAGAGCCCATTACTGCAAGTTCGTCACAACGTTCGTTTTCCGGATGTCCTGCATGGCCTTTTACCCAGTTGAAATTGACCTTATGCACCTCCAGCAGATCAAGAAGCTTTTCCCACAGATCACTGTTTAGAGCCTTTTTCTTGTCCGATTTCACCCAGTTGTTTGCACGCCATTTTTTTGCCCAGCCTTTTGTAACAGCGTCGATTATATACTTTGAGTCGCTGTAAAGCTCTACCTCACATGGCTCTTTCAGTGCAGAAAGAGCAGTGATAACAGCGGTTAGCTCCATGCGGTTATTGGTTGTAGAGGGATCACCGCCCCAAAGTTCTTTTGAATTGCCTTTATATCTTAGTATAACACCATATCCACCCGGTCCAGGATTTCCAGAGCAAGCACCGTCAGTGAAAATTTCTATTTTCTTCATTTAATTATCTCCGTTTTTGTGATGATTATTATGCAAAACATATTATACTACATTTCTCTCTTTTTTTCAAGTACCTCTCAAGGTTTAATATTTTAATATTTATTACTTTTGAAATGTTCAAATTATACAAATGACTTGAATGTCTTTGTATAAAATGAGAATTGACTTAAAGGACATTAAGCTTTATAATTGTAGTGTAACATTGGTTGTTAAGACAGAAAATCATTTGATTTGGAGGTCAATTATTTTATGAAGATCAAGAAGATTCTTGCATTGGCAGTAGCGCTTACATCCGTTTTTGCAGTTGCAGGTTGCGGCTCCACAGGCGACAGCAGTTCAAAGGTATCAACAGTAAAGAAAGTTAAGGTCGAGGACACACAGGAAATAGAGGCTATCCCTGACGACGCTCAGAAAACTATCCGTTGGATGGGTACATATGACCTTAATCCTAACGAGAAAAAGGGCGAGGATAAGTCCGTTGAGATGACCCTTTTCAACAACAAGGGTGGCAAAGTAGAGTACACAAGAGTAACTGACAGCGAAAAATTTGACCAGCTCGCCAGTGCTATCATGGCTCAGCAGAATGTGCCTGATATTTTCAAGTATGAGTGGATGGCTTTCCCTGCACAGGTGCTTAAGGATATGTATCAGCCTGTTGACGATATTGTGAACTTTGACGATCCGCTGTGGGCTGATGTGAAAACAACTGCTGACAAGTTCGTTATGGGCGGCAAGCATTATGTTGCTCCTATAAGCTTCACAGTCGGCACACTTATGATGTATGATCAGGACGTTATCGACGCTGAGGGTCTTGATGATCCATATGAGCTATATCAGAATGGTGAGTGGAATTGGGATAACTGGTATGACATGATGTCGGAGTTTGTTTCAAATGCTCCTGCTGATGTTGAGAGATTTGGTATCAATGGTTGGTTCCAGACACAGGTCATCCAGCAGACCGGTAAAACAATGGTAAACTATGACGGAGAGAAGTTCACAAACAATATAAATGACCCTGATATCGAAAGAGCAGAAGATCTGCTTTATCAGGTAGGTAAGAACAACCTTGTAAACGGAAACTGGCTTGGCAATGCAAAGCAGGCGCTCAAAGACGGAAATCTGCTGTTCTACTGCATGGGTACATGGGCTATGACAGGAAATAACGGACCTTCTGACGCTGACACTTGGAGAGTGGTCCCTGTTCCGTCTGATCCTAACACTGATGAAAAGTACATGACATCTGATATGACGGCATATATGTGGGTAAGAGGCTCAACAGCTAAAGAGGCTGTAAAGTGTTGGTATGAGTGCTGCAGAATGGCTAATACAGACGAAACATATAAGGAAAACGGCAAGGAGAAATTCCTCAACGCTAACCCTAACTGGACAGAGGATATGTATCAGGTGATCGTTGACTGCTCATCTTCTGAGTACAATCAGGTGTTTGACTACGGCTACGGAATTTCTTCCACAATGTCTGACGACAATGCAAACGAAGACGGCAACTGCGTAACAAGAAAGCTTTATGAATACACAAATAAGGCTGACGAAAACGGCAAACAGTTCTCATGGACAGAGCTGAGAGAATCATACTCTGCAACTGTTGACGCTGAGCTTAAGACTATCAATGATGCTGTTGTTGCATTCAATAAGAAAAATTCATAAGAATACTTTACAAGACTTCGATTTTATCGGGGTCTTGTTTTTGCATAAAAATATGGCTCTGAGAGATACATTTCTCAGAGCCATATTTTTTATGTTTAGTTGTCCATGCCCTCACGAACGGATTTGATAAACTTGCCCACATATTCAGGAGCGTCTTTGCCGTGTTCCTCAACTATCTTGACAACAGCACTTCCCATGATAACGCCGTCAGCATATTGGGACATTTTCTTTGCCTGCTCAGGATTTGAAATTCCGAAACCAATACAGCAAGGACAGTGGTTTTCATTTCTGATAGGCGCAAGCAGCTCGTTAAAGTCTGTTGTTATCTCAGAGCGCATGCCAGTAACGCCAAGGGAGGATACAACATACAAAAAGCCTTTGGATTTTTCAGCTATCATTTTTACACGCTCGTGTGAAGTCGGTGCAACGAGGAAGATAGTGTAGATACCATTTTTCTCAGCTTCGCTCTGAAGCTCTTCACGTTCTTCAAAAGGCATATCTGGAACGATAACGCCGTCTATCTGAGTTTCTTTGCAAAGCTCAAAGAATTTCGCTGTTCCGTACTTGAATATAGTGTTTATATACATCATCAGAAGCATAGGCTTGTCAGTCTGTGTGCGGAGCTTTCTCACAAGGTCAAATATCTTGTCAAGATTCGTTCCGCCGCTCAGTGAACGCAGAGAAGCTTTCTGAATAGTCGCACCCTCTGCGATAGGGTCAGAGAACGGTACTCCGATCTCGATAATGTCAGAACCATTCTTATACATTTCAAGAACGCACTTTTCTGTTGTATCCATATCAGGATCGCCTGCGGTGATAAAGGTAACAAGTGCCTTTTTGTTTTCTGCTTTAAGCTTTTCAAAGCAAGCGTCTATCCTATTCTTCATTAAGGTCTACCTCCCTGTATCTTGCTATTGAGTATACGTCCTTGTCGCCTCTGCCTGAAAGGTTGATGACAAGTATTGAGTCCTTATCCATTGTAGGAGCAATCTTTAGCGCAGCGGCAACTGCGTGTGATGACTCGATAGCAGGGATTATACCCTCTGTTCTTGAAAGGTACTCAAAAGCACAAACTGCTTCTTCATCGGTTATGTCAACATACTGCGCTCTGCCTATAGAGTTAAGATATGCGTGCTCAGGTCCGATACCTGGGTAGTCAAGACCTGCTGAAATTGAATAAACAGGGTCGATCTGACCATATTCGTTCTGCAAGAAAAGCGATTTCATGCCGTGGAATATACCAAGTGAACCCTTTGCAACTGTAGCCGCATGGTCAGGTGTGTCAATGCCTCTGCCTGCTGCTTCTGCACCAACAAGCTTGACTGACTTGTCTTCGATAAAGTTGTAGAATGCACCCATAGCGTTTGAGCCGCCGCCTACGCAGGCAACAACACAGTCAGGCAGTCTGCCCTCTTTTTCCATGAGCTGAGACTTTATTTCGGCACTGATGACCTTCTGGAAATCCCTAACCATTGTAGGATAAGGGTGAGGTCCCATTACAGAGCCTATGCAGTAGAAAGTTGTGTCGATATTTGATACCCAATCTCTGAAAGCTTCATTGATAGCGTCTTTCAGTGTAGCAGTACCGCTTGCAACGCCTGTTACCTTTGCACCAAGGAGGTTCATTCTGTAAACGTTAAGGGACTGTCTTTTCATATCGGTCTCACCCATGTAGACCTCACATTCAAGACCCATAAGAGCGCATACTGTAGCGGTAGCAACGCCGTGCTGACCTGCACCGGTTTCGGCGATTATGCGCTTCTTACCCATTTTCTTTGCCAGAAGTATCTGACCCAAAACGTTGTTTATCTTGTGTGAGCCTGTGTGGTTAAGATCCTCACGTTTGATGTATATTTTAGCTCCGCCAAGATCTTTGGTCATCTTTTCTGCATAATAAAGCATTGACGGTCTGCCTGCATAATTGTGGTATAGCTCCTGAAGCTCTTTGTTGAACTCAGGATCGTCCTTGTATTTATCGTAAGCTTTTTCAAGCTCGTGAACAGCAGTCATGACAGTTTCAGGAATATATTGTCCGCCAAATTCGCCAAATCGTCCAATTTTACTCATTTATATCCTTCTTTCGGTATTATTTCTGATAGTTTCAACTATCCTTTTTATCTTGTTTTCGTCCTTGAAGCCATCGGTTTCCACTGAACTTGAAAAGTCAACGCCATAAGGTTGTACCTTTTCCATAGCAGAGCAGATGTTATCCTCGTTCAGTCCGCCTGCAAGGAAGAAAGGCTTTGAAATATTCACATTGGAGAACACATCAAGGTCAACACGCTTGCCTGTTCCGCCGTAGCTGCCTGCTGAAAAGCTGTCTATAAGCAGCTTATGGACGGGAAGTGCGTCAGCTTTTGCAATATCATCAGCATGTTTTACACGAACGGCTTTCCATATCTCACAGTCGCAGTTTTCACGGAGCTTATCAATATACTCTGCGTTTTCCTCACCGTGAAGCTGGATAACATCAAGCTTTTGTGCAAAGCTTTTCAGAATATTCTCTATAGGCTCATTTACAAAAACACCCACTCGTTTGATTTCCTTATTAAGAAGAAGTTCAAGATCGTAGAATGTGTCAATGTCTACAGTGCGTTTAAAGCCCTCCGACAGTATAAAACCTGCATAATCAGGGTGGTATGTGTTCAGATAAAGAATATCGTCCACACGGCGCATACCACATATCTTGATTTTTGTCATTTATACGCCCTCTCTCAGTTCATGGAGAGTTGTACCGATATTGCCGCTTCTCATAAGCGTTTCACCTATAAGCACAGCGTCTGCACCAAGGCTGCGTACCTTTTTCATATCGGCATTTGTTTTTATACCGCTCTCTGAAACAAGCACTGCATGGTCGCCTACTATATTGCTGAGCCTGCCCGTGGTTTCAAGGTCAACGTCAAAAGTGTAAAGATTTCTGTTGTTTATGCCAAGCATATCAGGCTTAAAACCAAGCGTCTTTTTATACTCTTCCTCGTTGTGCACCTCTACAAGACATTCAAGGTCAAGTTCGTGTGCAATGTCAGAATATTCTTTCATTTGACCCTCGCTGAGTATAGCCGAGATAAGCAGCACTGCATCAGCACCTAAGGCTCTTGCCTCGTAGAGCTGATATTCGTCGATAACGAAGTCCTTACGGAGTATCGGCAGCTTTACAGCCGCTCTTATAGCTTTGAGATATTCCCCAGAGCCTTGAAAATAGTGCTCTTCTGTTAGGCATGAGATAGCATTCGCACCGCTTTTCTCATACTCGCAGGCGGTTTTCACAGGGTCAAAGTCAGGGCAGATAAGTCCCTTTGACGGCGAGGCTTTCTTTACCTCGCTTATGACTGAAAGGGTATTACGCTTGATAGATTTTGAAAAGGAAACTGTCTGATACTCTTTTTCGGCTGCCATGTATTTGATATCTTGTCTTGATATTATTGATATATCTTTTTCAAGCTGTTTTTTTCTTTTGTCGCAGATATTGTCTAGTATCATTATTTATCCTCTGTTAGTAAGTTCAACAAGTTCCTCAAGCTTCTTAAGAGCCTTTCCGCTGTCTATCATTTCAGCTGCAGTCTTTACGCCCTCTTCAATGCTGTCGCATTTGCCGCAGATATAAAGTGCACAGCCTGAGTTGAGAAGAACGATATCTCTCTTTGCACCCTTTATAGTGCCCTCAAGTATACCTCTTGTGATAGCTGCGTTGCCCTTTCCGTCCTCGCCAACGATGTCAGCAAGCTTGCCTCTTTTAAGACCGAAGTCCTCAGGCTTTATCTCATACTTGATAAGCTTTCCGCCGTTTATCTCGCAAATAGTTGTAGGAGCTGATATAGAAACTTCGTCAAGTCTGTCGTTGCCGTAAACAAGCATTGCTCTCTTTATGCCAAGATTCATAAGCACCTTAGCCATTGGTTCGAGTAGATCAGGATCATATGTGCCAAGTATCATGAAGTCTGCTTTTGCAGGATTTGCGAGAGGTCCAAGAATGTTGAAAACAGTTCTTACGCCTATCTGCGCTCTTGTTGGTCCTACAAATCTCATTGCTGAGTGATATGACTGTGCAAACAGGAATGAAAGACCGATCTCGTCAAGGGACTTTTCAGCCTGTTCATGTGTTGACTGAATTTTAACTCCAAGAGCCTCGAGAACATCAGCTGCACCGCTCTTTGAAGAAACGCTTCTGTTGCCGTGTTTTGCGACTTTCTGTCCTGCTGCCGCAATTACAAATGAAGAGGTCGTGGAAATGTTGAAGCTGTTTGAAAGATCTCCACCTGTGCCAACTATATCAAGAGTACCCTTGACATTGACCTTTGACATTTTTTCTCTCATTACCTTTGCAAAACCAGTTATCTCGTCGATAGTTTCGCCCTTCATTCTCAGAGCTGTGAGCAGGCAAGCGATCTGAGCATTAGAAGCTCTGTCGCTCATGATGATATCCATTGCTTTATAAGCTTCGTCCTCAGTTAGTGACTTTCCATCACATACTATTTTGAGATACTTTTTAAGCTCAACTCTTTCGCTGTCAGGAAGAGCTGCAGACTTTGTTTTTGTGGTCTTTATGCCAGCGATATCGTTCAGGAAGTTTTCGATTATCATGTTTCCAACTTCGCCAGTGAGAACTGACTCAGGGTGGAACTGAACGCCGTAGGTCGGGTGTTCTCTGTGTCTTATTGCCATTATCTGAGCTTTATCGTCAGTTGCAATAACAGACAGACAGGTAGGAAGTGAAATGCTGTCAACAACAAGTGAGTGATATCTTGCGGCTTTTATTGTGCTTTTCAGACCGCTGAAAAGTGGGTTTGCAGTGTTAAGATTTATATCTGTCTGCTTGCCGTGAAGCTGCTGCTTTGCGTGAACTATCTTTCCACCGAATGCTTCGGCTATCGCCTGGTGTCCTAGACAAACGCCAAGTATAGGGATCCTGCCACTGAATGTCTTTATGACCTCTTCGGAAATTCCTGCGTCCTTTGGATAACCAGGACCAGGGGAGATGATGATAGCCGCAGGTGACATTTTTTCTATCTCATCAATGGTTATCTCATCATTTCTTGCTACTGTAATGTCTTTTGTGAGTACGCCTACAGCCTGATAAAGATTGTAGGTAAAGCTGTCATAGTTGTCAATAAGTAAAATCATAGTAATCTTCCTTTACAGTACAAATTTATCAATGAAAGTTTTGTCGTTGAAGTAGTTTATGCCGATAGCATTCCTTATTTCTGAAACGGTTTCGTTTGAAACCTCTATTGCACGTTGTGTGCCTTTTTTAAGTATCTCTATGAGCTGCTCTTTGTCTTTCTCATATTCCTCACGTCTTGCTCTGATAGGTGCGAGAAATTCCTGCATAACGTTGTTAAGGAACTTCTTACATTTCATATCGCCAAGGCCGCCACGCTCATAATGTTCTTTCATCTCTGCGAGGTTCTTATAGTCAGGGAAGTATTTAGCAAAATCTTCGTCCTTGCTGAATGCGTCAAGATAGATAAATACCGGATTGCCCTCTGTGTGACCAGGGTCGCTTACATTGATGTGTGTAGGGTCAGTGTACATTGACATTATCTTGTTTTTCAGCGTCTTTTCATCGTCTTTAAGGTAAATGCAGTTGCCAAGAGATTTGCTCATCTTTGTGTTGCCGTCTGTACCAACAAGTCTGTTGCAGCTTGCGTTGTCTGGGAGAACAGCCTCAGGCTCAACAAGTATATCGCACTTATAAATTCTGTTGAAGCTGTTTACTATCTCTCTTGCCTGTTCAAGCATTGGAAGCTGATCTTCTCCAACAGGAACATACTTAGCCTTGAATGCTGTGATGTCTGCTGCCTGGCTGATAGGATATGTCATAAAGCCAACAGGAAGGTTTCTTTCAAAGTTTCTCATTTTTATCTCAGACTTGATAGTAGGGTTTCTTTCAAGTCTTGACATTGTAACGAGGTTTGAATAGTACATTGGAAGCTCGTAAAGTGCTGGGATATGTGACTGAACGAAGAATGTTGTTTTGTCAGGCTCAAGCCCTACCGCAAGATAGTCAAGCATTACCTCAAGAATGTTTTGTCTTATCTTCTCAGGATTGTCAGCGTTATCTGTAAGTGCCTGAAGATCGGCTATCATAACGAACTGATCAAATTTTCCTGTGTTTTGAAGTTCAACTCTTTTTCTGAGAGAACCTACATAATGACCCAGATGAAGTGATCCAGTTGGTCTATCGCCTGTAAGAATAATATTATTGCTCATGTTATTAACTCCTTTTAAATTATAATTTGCTTGCTTCTTTTATTGCATTTATAACAGCCATTGCCTTGTTGCATGACTCCTGATATTCGTTCTCAGGAACTGAGTCTGCGACAACTCCGCCTCCTGCTTGGATATAAGCCTTGTTATTTTTGAAAAGCACTGTTCTTATAGCGATACAAGTATCCAGCGAACCGTCAAATGCAAGATAACCAACTGTTCCGCCATAAAGGCCTCTTTTTGTTGTTTCAAGCTCGTCGATTATCTCCATTGCTCTTACCTTCGGTGCGCCTGAAAGAGTGCCAGCAGGAAGAACTGCCATAAGTGCGTCAAGAGGTTTCTTATCTTCTCTCAGTGTACCCTTTACATTCGATACAAGGTGCATCACCTTTGAATATCTTTCAACTATCATCATGTCTGTAACAGTTACGGAGCCGAACTCAGAAACCTTTCCTATGTCGTTTCTTCCAAGGTCAACGAGCATTGTGTGTTCAGCTCTTTCCTTTGGATCGTTGAGAAGCTGTTGTTCATTGCGGATATCTTCGTCGTAGGTCGCTCCACGCTTGATAGTGCCTGCAATTGGTCTTGTTACTACTGTTCTGTTTTCTACTGATACAAGCATTTCAGGTGAAGCGCCTGCAACAGCATAATCATTGTGCTTAAAGTAATAAAGGTAAGGTGACGGATTAGTGGAGCGGAGCATTCTGTAAACGTCAAAGCTGTCTGGCGGATTGTCTATCTCAAATCTCTGTGACGGAACTATCTGGAAGATGTCGCCCTCTTTGATGTATTCCTTAGCCTTTTCAACGTTTGCGAGATAATGTTCCTTTGTGATGTTGGATTTTACTGTGATGTTGTCCTCCATTGTCTTTGGAGTTTTCATAACAGGCTTGTAATTTCTAAGAGTTTCAACTACTTCGTTGCATATCTTTTCACATTCTTTGTATTTAGTTTCAAGATCATCGCTCTTATTGATGTTGAGGATTATTACAGCCTTGTTTGAAAGGTGATCGTAAGCAACGATCTTTTCAAAAAGGTGCAGGTCAGCGTCAGGAAGCTTAAGATCGTCCTCAGGTGGGTTGCACAGTGTTTTCTCAAAGTATCTTATCATATCATAAGCGAAAAATCCTATTAGACCACCTGTGAGCTTTGGATAATTATTAAATCTCGGTGACTTGTGGCCTTCGATTATCTCAGAAAAGAAAGCGATAGGATCATCGACTTTTACCGTTTCATCAGCCTTGCCTTTCTCCCTAACAGTAACAACGTGCTTGTCAAGAATATACTCGCATTTAGGATCAATGCCCACATAGGAATATCTGCCCCACTGGTCTTTATTATCTACAGATTCAAGAATGAAACAATCATCATACGCCTCGTGCAGACAGTTAAAAAGTTGTATTGGCGTACATGAATCCATGAGAAGCTCATAGAATACAGGCACAGTCTTGTAGTTTTCAAAAAGTTCCTTTACTTGTTCAATAGCAGGGTACAGCATAAATATTCCTCCTAAATGCTTTTTTGTCGTAAAATTGACAATAAAAAAAGTCCTGTCATCACACATAACATCTAGTTATGGGACGATAGAACCGTGGTGCCACCCAATTTCCCGATAATAAATTATCGGCTCACAGATACGCATTCTGACTGGCAGAAATCAATATCCTGTCCTTTAACGCAGGAATCACGGCGAGTGATACTCGTAAAAACTTTCACACCGCTCCTCACAAATCCATTCATCTGAAGAAAATGTATCAGCTCACACCTACCGCTGACTCTCTGTGACCTTTTGCATCAAACTACTTACTTTTGCTCATAGGATTTATCGTATTAACTTTAGTTTTATTATATTCCTCTGTTTCTAAAATGTCAATATCAGAAAATGTAAATATTATTGCTATTATGTAAATATTCTTTTGCAATTTGGATTTATACCAAAATAAATATTTTTAAATTTTCAATATTCCTTGCATTTATAAATAATGTAGTGTATAATAAAGTAATAGTTAAGGTAATTGAGAAAGGAAATTATATGAAAGTACAAACTAATAAGAAATACACCACAATTGCATTTTATGCAGTTATCGTTATTGCTATAAATGTGCTTTTGGTAGTGGCTGTATTTAAATTTAATACGATCTTAAAGCTTATTTCCACACTTGTTTCTGCACTTACGCCTGTTATAGTTGGTCTTGTGATCGCATTTCTTATAAATCCTATAATGGTGAATTTTGAAAAGCTGTTCAGAAATAAAGTGGTAAAAAATCCAGCTAAGAAAAAGCTTACCAGAGCCTGCTCAGTAACTGTAGCGTCACTTGTTTTTCTGGGGATAGTTGTTGGACTTACTTATGTTGTTGTTCCAGAACTTATAAATTCCATAATTGATATTTTTAACAATGCATCTAATATCGTTGTTAAAGTGCAGGGTTGGATAAATAAGCTGTTTAAAAACTATCCTGATATTGAAACAATGGCTACGGAGAAACTCAAAGCTTTTTCAACTGATTTGGGAACCGTTATCGAGAAGGTACAGCCGATGTTTGAAAATATTCTTTCGGGTGCATGGGGCGTTATCAATGTTCTTAAAAACTTTGTATTTGGATTTATCGTTTCTATCTATATGCTTTGCAGCAAGGAAAAGCTTCTTGCTCAGGCTAAGAAGATAATCATTGCAAACACAAAAAAGTCTACATGTGAGAAGATCATGAGAGTTTGCACTGAAACAAATAAAGTTTTTGCAGGCTTTTTGAGCGGAAAGATCATTGACTCGGCAATAATCGGAGTTCTTTGCTTTATAGGTCTGACTATCATGAACATGCCTTACAACATCATGATAAGTGTTCTTGTGGGTGTAACTAATATTATCCCATTTTTTGGGCCGATAATCGGTGCGATACCATCAACTGCACTTATGCTTTTTATTGATCCTAAAAAAGCCATTATACTTCTCATTTTCATAGTTATTCTACAGCAGTTTGACGGCAATATCCTTGGTCCTAAGATACTTGGTGATTCTACTGGGCTTCCGGGTTTTTGGGTGCTGGTATCACTGTTCTTCTTTGGAAATTTGTTCGGGTTCATAGGTATGGTCATTGCAGTTCCGACTTTTGCATTGCTTTATACTTTTACACGAGAGAGCGTTGTTCAGCGGTTAAGAAAGAAGAAGCTCCCTGTAGATACCGACTATTATATGGAGGATGTTGAGCATTTGTATAAGAAAAATGAAAAGCGTATTCCGCTTACGCCTGAACAGCTTGACGCCATGGTCATTCCAAGTGCTGATGAGGTAAATGAGGTCAACAGAGAGGATGATCCAGAAATAGTTGACGATCACAACGAAAATAAAGATCAGTAAACGCAAAAGAGCGGCCTGTTCACAATTCATAGTGAGCAGACCGCTTATTTTATTTCATGTATTTTTTCTGTATTTTTGCAATATGTATCACAGAGTATATTACTATAAGTGCAATAAGTATTGTTAACGTGACCTTGAAAACAGACGACTCAAAGTATGACTTAGCTATTTTAACCTTCGCTTTGACTTGAGAACGTTCTACTTTAGTTGTGGAAACGAGATCTATAGTTGCAAGCACCTCACCTTTGTAGACAAGTTCCATTTTACCAAGCACATCGCCAACTTCAACAGGTGCAACAACGTTGTCATAAACGGTTATTTTCTTTTCCACATCATTTACTGATATATCTACAGGCCACAGCCTTGTAAAACCATTTGCAGGTTTTAGATTTGCATAATCTATGCCGTCACCGTAGCTTACCTTTACATCACGGACTTCGCTGTTTTTGTCCACAAAATCCGTTGCTACAAGACTTGAAAATGCCCATTTGTAAAGACTGATGTGATCAAGGAGATTGTAGTAAACATTATCTCCACCATATATGGAATCAGGATCTTCCTCGCCCTTCTTCACATCTTCTTCAAGCTTATCCATTGGTGCACCCATTGTCACAATAAGATATGTGGTGCCTTCATATTCCGCATATGAAGCTAAACATCTTCCAGCGGAGTCAAGGGTGCCTGTCTTTATGCCTTTAGCATAGGAGTAGTAATAATCGGTCATTGAGTCAAGCATAAGGTTTGTATTATAAATATCTGTACCATCTGAGTGATAAGAGGTGGATGCCATATGATAGCTTGGCAGACAGACAATATCACGAAATACCTGATATTTGCTTATGGCATATTCACAAAGAGTTGCCATATCCTTGCAGGACGAATAATTCTGTTGCGCCCACAGACCATGTGCATTTGAAAAGTGTGTATTTTCCATGCCGAGTTTTTCAGCTTTTTCATTCATAAGGTCTGTAAATTCTGTTATGGAATCGGACACATTCAAAGCGATTATATTCGCTGCTTCACATGATGATGGGATAAGCAGTGCCGCCAGGAGATCATAACAGCTTACTTCTTCGCCTGGTTGTATATCAGCTGTTGAAGCACCAGTATCATATAGTTCATCAAATGCTTCCGAGCCTGCTGAATAGTATGTATCTTTCAGTTTTTGTTCATCACCTTTGAATTTGTCCAGAAGCACCACAGCAGTCATTATCTTTGTTAGGGAAGCAGGCACACGCTCGTCCTCACCGTTTATGTCAACGATAGCTTCACCGCTGTCAAGATTGACCATATAGACCGCTTCAGAGTAAAGCTCCAACGGTATCGCTTTTCCGTCATCGTCATAGCCTGATGTAGGTGTAAAATTGAATGCGTCTGCACACATCGCAGGCACAAGCAGCATTATTGCCAGCGTCATGGATAATATCCTGCTGATTTTTCGTTTTAGTTTCATTGACAGCTTCCTTTCGCACTGTATGTAAAGAGCCTTGCTCATTCAGTTTTCTCATAAAGTATATTAGCACCCTGTTTGCCCACACGTTTCACTCTTTCAAGATATGTGAGTATATTAAGCGTTACCTGTGCATATTCACGAGATATCTTTGCATTAAGGGCAAAGTCTTTAGAAGTGAACTTTTTTGGCAGGTCCTCCGGGAGAAACATATCAAAGTCGGCAGGGCAGTCGATATGTATTTCATCAATAAGACCTTTTGGTATCCTGTCATGGCGTGAAGATCCACGCTTTTTGTTCTTTGACCAGCCGTTAAGTAATCTTATCTCCTCGGTTTCAAGCATACAAAGGCACAAATGAAATCTGGGGTTATCAAGGGTGTATTTTATTTTGTACAGTTCGGGCATGACTTCATAGATAGTGTATTTTCTCGGCGATTTGTGCTTTTCTGACAGCTCTCCTGTTTCAGTATCTATCCAACGGACATATTTGACCGCAGGGATAGGGTAGACCACTGTCACGTCACAGTAGTCAAGAAAGGCTTCAAGTTTTTTCAGCAGTTTGTTGAACTGTCTTGTTTGTATCTCGATAACACCGTTCTCTCCTACGATATCAGCCACATATCCGCCAATGCGTATCTCCTGATTTTCATCATATGGCTCAAAATAGTTTTTCAAAACAGCATGAAGCGTTTTCTCGCCTAGAGTTCCGATGCCGTTGCGTTCACGGCTTTTGCCTATGATTTTATCGCAAGCATCTTGAAATTTCTGCCTGTCCGTAAGATCACCTCAGTTTTTATTATATCAGATATTCACTCTCACGTCAATCACAAAAACGCATAAAAAGAGCCTGAGATCTGCTCAGGCTCTTTAATCATACCATGACCCATCAGGTTATGCTGTCCGCAGTTATCTTGTCCCACTGGTCGCAATACTTGACTTCCATTTTGTCCATTCTTTCGTTGTAAAGCTTTGAGATAGCAGGTGTATCATATGAATAGATCATATCGTCTATGTTCTGCTCTACATAATCCATATCAACCGGCAAACGCTTGATTATGAAATATCCATATGTGTCATTCTCTGTAAGTTCAGTGGAAATGCCGTTTTCTTTCAGTTTGAAAGCGTCTTTTACAAGCTCTTCAGGATATCCAGTCGTATCTTTATTGAAATAATATCCTGTTGAAGGATCTTCAAGACCGAGATCCCAGCCGTACTCCTCAATAAGCTTGTCAAAGTCTTCTCCGTCCTGAGCTTTTTTCAGAACTTCTTCTGCAAGCTTCTTAGCCTTTTCCTTAGCTTTCTTTACACCGTCATCATCAAGCTTTGCATAAGCTGACTGCTTTGCACTCGCTTTGTCTGAAAGTGACATACTGTCATAACTGTCAGCGGTACTGTCATCAAGATCTACCTGTGCATAGAAAGGGATCATAACGTGAATCTCACGGCAATACTCGCTTGTATCCTTGACTATTTTTCTAAAGTCTTCTTTTTTTGTTGCATATTTGCCGTCATTCTTAAAAAGAGTATCGTTTACTTTAGTATAGATAGTAGCTGTTTCAAGCATTTTTCTGTAAAGATCCTCTGTGAGGTAAGCTGACTTAAGGTCATTAAGATAAGCTTCATCAGAATCATATTTCGCTTTTGCATTAGCTATCTGCCCATCAATTGTCTTGTTGTCATCGTCTGTAAGTTCAATTCCGTTTTCTTCTGCAAGCTCAGGTGCAACAAGTTCCTGCTTAAGTGCAGTGATAACGTCCTCCATAAGAAGCTCAAAACCACCGTCAGTTGACTTGATAGTGTCAAGGGTAGCTCCGTAAGTGGAAGTGTACTTGCTTATAGTATAATAATAGTAGTATCTGAAAGTATCAAAATCAATATCCTTGCCGTCAATGGTGCAAACGATAAAGTCCTTAGTATCAATGGACTTGCCGTCAATTGTAAGGGACGGCTCAGGTGTCTGTTTTTCAGTTGTGCTGTCAACAGCTGAAACAGAAGAATCCACTGTGGAAGATACGGTTGATGAGCTGTCGTTATTTTTGCTGCATGAAGTAAAGCTGCAAATAGCTATTGTGAGAGCTGCTGTAACAGCGGCTATTTTCTTTATCATAATAATTGTCCTTTCCTTTGAGAGAAAATTCTCTGCATAACATGAATTTAATTATATCTTATTATTGTGATGATACTGTGTGATAATTCTTAAACTTTCTGTGAATGAAATATATATTATCCGGCGTGATATAGTTGACAATCTAAGCCTGGGAGAGTATAATATAAATGACTTTAATACGAAAAGAGGTATCCCATATGGATTTTGGCAAATATATTGCTCACAGAGGTCTTCACTCAGAATTTGTTCCTGAAAATTCTCTTACCGCATTCAGGCTTGCGGTTGAAAAATGTCTTTCTATCGAGCTTGATGTACGTCTAACAAAGGATTGCCGCATTGTGGTTTTCCATGACAATGACCTTATGAGAATGTGTGGCATTGAGGGCAAGGTGTTTGATTACACATATGAACAGCTTTCTGCCTTTAAACTTAAAAACAGTGATGAAAAGATACCACTGCTGTCTGAGGTGCTGAAAACTGTTGACGGTAAAGTGCCACTTCTTATTGAGCTTAAAGGCGGTGCGCCATTTGGAGAGCTTGAAAGCCGAGTTGACCATATGATGAAGAAATATAAAGGCGAATTTGCAGTACAGAGCTTTAACCCGTTCTCAGTGATGTGGTTTAGGTTTCATTCACCAAAAGTCACAAGGGGTCAGCTTATCTCAAAATACAGAAAGAATATAGACCTTGAATATATCGAAAGGTTCATTTGTGCTCAGCCGTTTATCTGGAGAATTATTTCAAAGCCTCAGTTCATTGCTGCCGACCTCAGATCTATAAGCCTTGAAACTGCATTTCAGGCCGTTGATATAGACGCAGACCTGCTCACATGGACGGGCAGAGGCAAAGAGCTTATAGAAACTGCTTCACAGTTTTCAAAGACAGTTATAGCAGAGCAGTTTCCTGATGATTTTGATTTTTCTGATAACTGGGAGGAAAGCTGTGAATAAGATGCAAGACCTTCCATTGTGCGACCTTAACGAAGTAAAACGTACTGCAAAACGCACTGACAGCGATATTTCAGGCTGTAAATTTAGCGGAGAATATCTTGAAAGCGAAGATCTCTCCTGCCTGTCATTTATAAACTGTATGTTTGAAAACTGCACCTTTACAGATTGCGATTTTGAGCGTTCCTCATTCGTTGATGTGACGTTCATATCCTGCGATCTGTCAAATTCATCACTGGACTCATCCTACCTCAGCAGATGTGAGTTCCGCTCCTGCAAGCTCGTTGGCGCAGAGTTCAAGGATTGCTCCATTCAAGGTGTAGCCTTTGAATCCTCAAACTGCGGATATTCTATTTTTGATAAATGCAAGCTGTCTGAAACCCAGGTGAAAAACAGTGATATGTCCTCGGCTGAGCTTGTTTCCTGCAATCTCAAAGCATTCAAGACCAGCGGCAGCAAATACCTTGGCACATCATTTTTCAGAACGGCTCTCGGCGGCGTTGATTTTTCTACCTGTCTTGTAAGTGGACTGCGCGTTTCTGATACATTCAGAGAACTCCGAAACGCTGTTTTTTCAGCCGATCAAGCTGTGGAGCTTTCAATGCTCCTTGGAATAAGAATAAAATAATTTTAGCCGCTATGACAATAAACGTCACAGCGGCTTTTTTTATCACTTTTTATCCTGTTCTATCAGTATTTTCACAGCGTTCACCGCACAGTGGATACCTCTTGTGGTGTCGTCGCTCACATTGTCTTCAAGGTCTGCCTTTGAACGCTCCACGTTCCATATAGCTGTTATAACAGCTCCACAACGGACGTGTCTTGCGATACCTACTGAAAAAACTGCGGCACATTCCATTTCGGAAGTCATACAGCCGCACCTTAAATATGCGTCCCAGCGGTAATTTATATCGCCGCTCACAGGCATTGAGTCAGGCTCTACTTCTCCATAAAAGCTGTCCTTGCTGTGGACAACGCCCACATGATAACGCTTTCCAAGCTTATCTTCTGACAGTTCAGCCGCAGCTTTTGCAAGGGCAGTTGTTACAGTGAAATCTGCAACAGCAGGGTAGCCCTCGGGGAGATATTCTTTTGACGTACCTTCGCCACGGACAGCCGCCGAAGCTATAACAAGGTCGCCGCCGCTAACGGAAAGATCCATTCCTCCGCTTGTACCGATACGAATAAATGTGTCTGCGCCGCACTTTACCAGTTCTTCCACTGCAATTGCCGCAGATGGTCCTCCGATACCGGTCGAGCACACAGTTACCTTTTCACCGTCAAGATAGCCTGTATAAACATTGTATTCTCTGTTTTGAGCCACCTGCTTTGCGTCATCAAGAAGTGCCGCTATTTTCGGCACTCTTCCAGGGTCACCCGGCATAATAACATATCTGCCCACTTCATCAGGGATAGTTCTGATGTGAAATTGTCTTTCACCGTCCATAATGCTTGCCATAAAAATTCCTCCTCTCAGAATTATTCGTCGTATGGATAATTATTTTCTTCGTATAATTCATTTTCTGCAAAATTTTTTCCGGATTTCTGCTTTTTCTTTATATGTATAAGCACTATGATAAGCACTATTGCTATAATCGCAAACAGCCCGCCTAATCCGCAGAAAACAACTGTTAATATGGTATTGGTTGTATCATTTGGTGCATAAAACGTTTCAGGGTCGTCAGGGTCACAGAATATCTGGATCGTTTGTCCTCTTCTGTATCTGATGTTGCTGGAATATGTATTGCTGTGAGTGGTGTAGAGCTGTCCGTCAACGTTATATGAATACACTGGTGTGTAAACTGTGCTATATGATACGTGTCCGTCATCGTTCTCATGTCGTTCATCTTTGCTGAGAATGTCTGATATTATAGCATTGACTTCAAGAGTACATCTGTTTTTGAGTTGAGTTTGGTGTATTGCAAAACCTATTCCAACTGCAAGAAATGTCACGCCAACCAACATGAAAACTAACGCTATTATTTTCATTGCTGATTTGCTGTAATGCACATAAGATCTTTTGTAATAACGCATATTTTTCCCCCATTTAAGCACAAAAGCCAACACCTTAATATGGTGTCGGCCTTTGTTTTATCTTACTTTTCCATTTTCATTGAAATGTCAAATGCCTTGACTGAGTGTGTGATAGCACCGATAGAAATGATATCAACGCCCGTTTCAGCTATTGCACGGATTGTTTCAGAGGTCACGTTTCCTGAAGCTTCTAAAAGTGCTTTGCCATTTGTCATTTCAACAGCCTTTGCCATATCTTCATTTGTCATATTGTCAAGCATGATTATCTCAACGCCAAGTGTAAGAGCTTCTTTGAGTTCTTCAAGGTTTCCGACTTCAACTTCTATCTTGACAGTATGCCCCATTTTTTCTCTGAGAGCGTTTACCGCACCAGTCATGCTGCCATATGCGTCAAGGTGAGTGTCTTTTAGCATTGCGCAATCTGAAAGATTGTATCTGTGGTTTTTTCCACCGCCTACTGTAACTGCATATTTCTGCAAAACTCTAAGACCTGGGAGCGTTTTTCTTGTATCCGCAACAGACGCCTTTGTACCCTTTACAAGCTCAACGCATCTGTTTGTTGCAGTTGCAACGCCTGACATATGCTGAACGATATTCAGTGCCGTTCTTTCGCCTTTGAGCAAGGCTCTTGTTGAGCCTGTTATTCTTGCGATAATGTCGCCTTTCTTGACTTTTTCACCGTCATGGATAAATATCTCACATTTAACATTGCTGTCAAGAAGCTGAAAAACTCTCATTGCCACATCAATTCCACAAAGAACGCCTTCGTCCTTTGAAACATACTTTGCTGTTGAAACTGAATTTTCGTCAACAAGATAATCCGTTGTAACGTCTATATAGTTGATATCCTCCAGCAGAGCTGTTTTAATGATATCGTCGATCTGAAACTGCATTAATCTCATTTGTTTTCCTCCATTTTTTCTTTGGATTTGAGCTTTTCGATAGCGTCCTTTAATACGATATAAGCGACAGTTGTAAGAGACCTTGCTTCAACATAATCTCTGTCTATTTTGAAATTACCGTCACAAAGGAAATTTTTTAGCTTTGTTACTTCTTCAAGATCAGGCGGCAAAGCCTCCTTATCAGGGATAACGAAATATGCACGCTGCATTATATCTCTTATCTCTGTTCTTATGCCATGAGGAATGTGCGGGGCTTCATTGTCTATCTTGAAATCGTATGTTTCAAGGTCAACACTGTCAGATTTTATCTTCTCATTGATGTCAGCCGCAGCACGTCTTGAAAATACCAAAGCTTCAAGTAGGGAATTGCTTGCAAGTCTGTTATTGCCGTGAACACCTGTATGTGAACATTCGCCGCAGGCATAAAGCCTGTCAATGTTAGTTCTTGCATATGTATCAACATTTATGCCGCCCATAAGGTAATGATGACAAGGGAAAATAGGTATCATATCCTTGGTCATGTCATAACCTGCTTCGAGAAGCTTTTCATTTATCATAGGAAATCTGTTTCTGACAAACTCAGGGTCTTTGTGAGTTATATCGAGATAGAATTTGTCAGAGCCTGTTTTCTTGGCTTCAGCCATGATCGCATGAGAAACAACATCTCTTGGCGCAAGCTCAAGGCGGTCGTCATAATTTTGCATGAATCTTTCGCCGTTGCAGTTTTTAAGATAAGCTCCCTCGCCTCTGACAGATTCAGAGATAAGGAAAGTTTCACGAGTGTGCTTGTTGTTAAAGCCTGTTGGGTGGAACTGGATATAGCTGAGATTTTTTATCTCTGCTCCAAGCTCATGAGCAATAGTTATGCCGTCGCCTGTTGCGATAGCGGAGTTTGTAGTGTATTCGTAAACTCTGCCTATTCCACCAGTTGCAAAAATGGCGTATCTGCAATTATATGTCGTATATTCGTTGTCATTAGTCAGCACAAGAATGGAAAAACCTGTTTTGGTTTTCTTTGCATTGCACATAACGGCATTTTCGAGTATCTCAACATTATCTAGCTGTTGAACATTTCTTAGTAGAGTTGTTTCGATCTCCAGACCTGTGGTATCGGCATGATGAAAAATCCTGTTCATACCGTGTCCACCTTCGAGAGTGCGGTGATAAGATCCATCAGGACACTTATCAAAGTCAGCGCCAAGCTCTATGAGTTTTCCGATGTCAATACAGGCTTCGTCAACAAGGACCTGAGTGGACTCAGGATCATTTTCAAATCCGCCTGCTACAAATGTATCATGTTTGTGATATTCAGGCGAGTCCTTTGGATTGTCATAAACGCCTGCAATTCCACCCTGTGCAAGGGAAGAGTTACACAAGGTCAGCTCTCTTTTGGAAAGCACAAGTACATTTAAATCACGGGAAAGGTTAAGTGCTGCATATAGACCTGCCGCACCGCAGCCAGCGATAATAACGTCATAATTTTTGTTGTTCATATTTGTAACCTCTTTGTATGGCGGAGTGTCGCCAAGTGTTATGTAAAAATCACATCAGATATTGCTCTGAAATAATTTATACTTATTTCATTATACCATATATTTTTCCCTTTTTCAACTGTTATTTGCATATATAATACACATACCTTAAATTATTTTAAGTGCAACTTAACAAAAAAATGACTGCCTGCTCCCAAAAGGGAACAAGCAGTCGGAGGTTTATTATAGATCAACTAATAATCAAATATTAGTCACTCTGCAAATTGCTTTGTCAGCAAAGATTATTTGCCGTAGTAAGCCTTGAGGTACATTTCCTTAAGCTCGCTCATGAGTGGGTATCTTGGGTTAGCACCTGTGCACTGGTCATCAAATGCGTCCTCAACCATGTTGTCGAGAGTCTCAAGGAAGTGCTTCTCGTCTACGCCGTAATCAGCGATAGTCTTCTTGATACCAACTCTTTCCTTGAGTGCCTCGATAGCGTCAATGAACTTGTTGAGTGTATCCTCATCGTTCTTACCAACGATACCAAGTGAATGTGCACACTCGCAGTATCTCTCAAGAGTATGTGGATACTGATACTGTGAGAAAGTACCCATCTTTCTAGGTGTTGGGTCAGCGTTGTATCTCATTACCATTGTGATAAGGAGAGCGTTAGCAACGCCGTGTGGCAGGTGATGATAAGCACCGAGCTTATGAGCCATTGAGTGGCAAACACCGAGGAATGCGTTAGCGAATGCCATACCAGCCATTGTAGATGCTGTAGCCATTTCCTCACGAGCCTTAACGTCTGTCTGACCGTTGTCATATGCATCTGGCAGATACTTAAAGATAAGTTTCATAGCTCTCAGTGCAAGACCGTCAGTGTAATCTGTAGCCATTACAGATGCATAAGCCTCAAGAGCGTGTGTCAGAGCGTCGATACCTGATGCAGAAGTCAGACCTCTTGGAGCAGACATCATCATATCTGTATCAACGATAGCCATGTTAGGCATGAGCTGGTAGTCAGCCAGAGGATACTTAGTACCTGTCTTTTCATCAGTGATAACTGCGAAAGGTGTTACCTCAGAACCTGTACCAGAAGATGTTGGGATAGCAATGAAGTATGCCTTCTCACCCATCTTAGGGAATGTGTAAACTCTCTTACGGATATCGATATATCTCATAGCCATATCGAAGAAGTCAGCGTCTGGATGCTCGTAAAGAACCCACATGATCTTACCAGCGTCCATTGCAGAACCACCGCCGATAGCGATAATTGTGTCAGGCTCGAAAGCTCTCAACTGAGCAACACCCTCAAGTGCACAAGCAAGTGTTGGGTCTGGAGCAACATCGAAGAATGTTTCGTGGAGAATACCCATTTCATCGAGTTTATCTGTGATAGCCTTTGTATAACCATTCTTATAAAGGAACTGGTCTGTTACGATGAATGCCTTTTTCTTGCCCATAACAGTCTTCAACTCGTCAAGAGCAACAGGGAGACAACCCTTCTTGAAGTATACCTTTTCAGGTGCTCTGAACCAAAGCATATTCTCTCTCCTCTCAACGACTGTCTTAATGTTCAGCAGGTGCTTAACGCCAACGTTCTCAGAAACTGAGTTGCCGCCCCATGAGCCGCAGCCGAGTGTGAGGGAAGGAGCAAAGTCAAAGTTGTAGAGGTCACCGATACCGCCGAGTGAAGAAGGTGTGTTTACAATAAGACGGCAAGTCTTCATTCTTGCAGCGAACTTATTGAGCTTTTCTCTCTCGTTTATGTTATCTACCCAAAGAACTGAAGTATGACCAAGACCGCCATTGTTTACGAGAAGTGCCTCTGCGATGTCAAGAGCGTCGTCAAAGTTCTTTGACTTGTACATACCAAGGATAGTTGTGAGCTTTTCGTGACCGAAAGCCTCTTCAGGAGCTGTGCTTGTAGCCTCGCCGATGAGTACCTTTGTATCCTCTGGAACTTCAAAGCCAGCCATTTTAGCGATAGTTACAGGACGCTGACCAACGATCTTAGCATTAAGAGCACCGTTGATAAGCATTGTCTTTCTTATCTTGTCAGCCTCTTCATCATTAAGGAAGTAGCAGCCTCTCTTGATGAATTCCTTCTTAACATCGTTGTAAACTGTCTTATCAGCGATAACTGTCTGCTCTGTAGCACAGATCATACCGTTATCAAATGTCTTAGAATGAATGATAGAGTTTACAGCGTTTACGATATCAGCAGAAGAATCGATGATAGCTGATGCGTTACCGGCACCAACACCGAGAGCTGGTGTACCAGATGAGTAAGCAGCCTTTACCATTCCAGGACCGCCTGTAGCGAGGATTGTGTCAGACTCTCTCATGATCATGTTTGTGAGTTCAAGAGAAGGAACATCGATCCAACCGATGATACCCTTTGGAGCACCTGCTGCAACAGCTGCATCATAAACGATCTTAGCAGCAGCGATAGTTGACTTCTTTGCTCTTGGGTGTGGTGAGATTATGATACCATTTCTTGTCTTAAGACAGATAAGTGTCTTGAATATAGCAGTAGAAGTTGGGTTTGTTGTTGGGATAACAGCAGCAATAAGACCGATAGGCTCGTAAATTCTCATTGTGCCGTAAGCCTTGTTCTCCTCAAAAACACCACAAGTCTGAACATTCTTGTACTTGTTGTAGATGTGCTCAGCAGCATAGTTGTTCTTGATAACCTTGTCTTCAACGATACCCATGCCTGTTTCCTCAACAGCCATCTTTGCAAGTGGGATTCTTGCCTTGTTAGCAGCGATAGCGGCAGCCTTGAAGATCTTGTCTACCTGCTCCTGTGTGTAGGTAGCGAAGATTGCCTGCGCAGCTCTTACTTCAGCGATCTTAGCAGTCAGAGCTTCCTCTGTATCGACGATGCCGACTGTTTTAGCTTCACTCTTTGCCATAAAATAAACCTCCAATAAATTAATTATTGTTTTTACTCTTGATAACCCCCGCTCGGGTTTTATCTTAGTTATATTATATACGATTGTTATTTTTTTGTCAATCTTATAAAGTTACAGCTTTTTTGATATTTTACGTCACTTTATTATGCAATATACATAAATATTGAACATTGTTTTATGATAGATTAACAATTCATGACCGTCAAATTGCACAATAAAAATCAGATTGATAAAATTTTATCATATATGCTGTCTGGAAATAGATTAATAAATATAAGATAAAAACTAAACAAAAATAAAACAGTTGTGAAAATAACGAAAAAATGCTTGACATTTAGAAAATCTGTAGTATAATATAGACATAACAGAGATACATAGAAAGCACGGAGATGTAAAGGTAATTTTACACAATAAGGCTGTTGAAAAATCAATGTATACTCTGAAGCTCGACTTAATACCATATTTTAAAATAAAAGGAGATATGACTTATGAAACTTGATAACTTTGTAGCATCCAGCGACATCTATGATGTTTATGAATCTGATGGAATGGCAGTCAGGATCTATAAGAAGCCTGAATACAAGGAAAAGTGTCTGTATGCAGCTCTTACACACGCAAGAGTTGAAACAACACTTGGCAATTCCTTTATAAAGATGCCTGTTCTTCACGAGGTTTCCGTTATCGACGGCAAATGGGCTATTACAATGGACTTTATAAAGGGTAAGACTCTTCAGCAGCTTATGGACGAAAATCCAGACAAGAAAGACACATATCTTAACCAGTTTATCGACATTCAGTGCGAGATACACGCTCAGTATATGCCACTTCTTTCAAAGCTGAAAGATAAGATGGCAAGACAGATCAAGACTCTTGGTCAGATCGACGAGATAAAGAAGTATGAGCTTCTCACAAGACTTGATTCAATGCCAAAGCACATCAAGCTTTGCCATGGTAACTTTGAGCCAAAGAACGTTATCATCAATGACGAAGGTACTTATGTTATCAATTGGGGCTCTGCTAGACAAGGCAATGCTTCTGCTGACGTTGCAAGAACATACCTGCTGTTCTGCCTTAACAATCCTGATCTTGCTGAGGCTTATCTTGATAAGTATTGCGTAAAGAGCGGAACATCTAAGCAGTATGTACAGGCTTGGTTGCCGATCGTTGCAGCAGCACAGCTCATTAAGGGCAAACCAGAGGAGAAGGATCTGCTCATGAAGTGGATCGACGTTGTAGATTACGATTAGTCTTTTCGTCAGGTTGTAACAAATTTGTAACCTCTTATTGTGCAAATAGCTAAAAAATGATTTATCCCGATTATGAGTTTCGTCATAATCGGGATATTTTGTTACAATTCTTTATAATCTCTTTACAGAGTAATTTTCATGTGATATAATGTGAAACTGTTGAAATATGACATAATGATTTAGGACTACAGAGGTTATTCGGAGGATCAATATGAAAAAGCTAATGATAGCTGTTGCTATAGTTTGCACTATGTTTACTTTCCCGGCTTGTGGAAAAAATGCCGATAATAAAACAGAAAATAATGTTAATCTTACAAATAATGATGTAACGACAGCTCAGACAGAGGTTACTGATGAAGTGCCAGACGAAACTACTTCACTCCCTGACAGAAGCACTCTTGAAAAGATACCAGATGAGGCTGTTGATTCGTTTAATCAGGTCGTAGATGTTTGCAAGGAGATATATCCTTTGGCTGAAAAAACAAAAAGGCTTTATGGTTATACAGGCACTAAGACTGTGAACAAAAAGAATTGTTACATTTTTGTTATATATGATAAAAATGACGATGTGTTGACAAAGGTGGCAACTGTCGCTGCCGAGGTCGCATCAGATAAGCTTTACGTTCTTGATGATGAAACAGGAAGTGCTGAAAAAATCAATACCGAGGATGTTAAAACTCAATCTACAGAGTCATGGGCAGATCAAGTAACTGAGTCTTTTGCTGAATACTATCAGAGCAAAGAGGTTAACGACCATCTTGCTGCAGTTGTTGAAACGGCCGCGGTTAAAACAGTTCGCTAATACTTTATATAAAAAAATTCACACTAGAGAAGTGAAGCTCCTCTGGTGTGATTTTTTTATTCGATCTCTTCGTTGTTGTCAGTATCAGTGCTTGTGATGATATTTGTTGCATATGTAAGTGTAAGCAGGCTGTCACCTAAATGGACATTTTCCACAACTATGTTTTCATAGTCGATGCTAAGATCATAATGTGAAAAATTCCAGAATGCTTTCAGGCCAAGATTTACAAGCTGGTCTGCAATAGCCTGAGTGTTTGCCTTCGGTATACAAAGCACAGCTACAACAGGGGAGTTTGCTTCGCAAAAGCTTTCTATTTCATTAGTGTGACGAATCGGTATGTTTCCTACCACTTCACCAGTGAGCTTAGGGTTTATATCAAATATGCCTATGAGATTGCAACCCCTTGTTTCAAAGTTAATATGTGTGGCGATAGCTTTACCAAGGTTTCCTGCACCGATAAGTATGGTCTTGAAATGCTTGTCTACTCCGAGTATCTTGCCTATTTCCATTCTAAGCTCGTCAACGTGATAGCCATATCCCTGCTGACCAAATCCGCCAAAGCAGTTAAGATCTTGCCTTATTTGTGAAGCCGTGAGCTTCATTCTCTCAGAAAGCTCCCTTGAAGATATTCTTTCAAGTCCCTCTTTTTGAAGCTCACCTAAAAATCTATAATAACGTGGCAGTCGTTTTATTACTGATGCGGATATCGAACCGTCTTTAGACATATATTTACACTTTCCTTTACTAAAAAACATGATTGATAAATAAATAACAATATCACATAATATAATAGCACTAATCTTTTCTTTTGTCAAGGACTTGTAAACTCTATGCGGTCTTAAAAAAGCAGCCTCGTTTTACAGAAGCTGCCTTATGTACATTAATTTTATTCTAGATCTTTTTTCTTTACAGAAGCAACACAGAAGTCGATGCGTTCTTCATCATCTTCTTCATTTCCTGAACCTGTGAGAGGAACTCCTTTTGTTGGATCGATCCCGTCAACGGCTGTAACAAGTCCTGTACCCTCGCCAATAGAAGCACCCGGTACTCTGAACTTTGTAATGTCGATAGGCTCGATAGAGGTCTCAACAGGCTTTTCAAGCTGTGGTATCCACTCGTATGGTACACGATAAGCTCTGTAGATCATGTTGCTTTTGAATGTGCCGGCAAAATTCTTGAAATAAGGGTTTACAAATTCCCAAACTATTTCATGGTCAGGTGTGACCTCAAGAAGATGTCCATCTGAACCTTCCGTAATAAGAGTGTTTCCGTTCGGAAGTCGCTGTGCAGAGCTGATGTATGAGCTATAGAACTTAGAAGCGTCAGTAAAAAGCAGATTTCCTGCTTCAAGGGGAGTGTACTGCCATGTTATTTCAAGTGTAACAGGATTGAATTGAAGTACTCTTGAGTAATCTCTGTGTGCATTGTTCACGCCTGTGAGGGAAGCAGGGTTAGGTGTGCCGTAGCCACCCTCGCCACCGTTATCAAATACCAACAGGTCGCCCTCTCCAGGAAGTCCCTTTGGTATCATGTGCAGGTGGTGCTGACCAATTATCCAGCCAAGCTTCTTTGTGGCTTCGCTTTCGTTGAAGTTAGGACCTACACGCCATACTATCTTACCTGTTGATTTCTCGATAATTCCGAGTATGTTTGAGTTTCTTGCATCAAATATGATATTGTCTGGGTGGAAGCGTTTGTCGCCTGCGTCATACCACTTATTTTCGCCAAGGGTAGAGAAGTTGTTTATGTGCATCCAATCTCCACCTGCCTCACCGTGAAGACCAGGGTTTCTGAACAATGCGTTCTTTGCGGCCTCGTCAAAGCCAAGCTCATCAAAGTGGTCGCTTGCACGCCAGCTCCAAATTATATTGCCTTCCCAATCCACTTCGATGATCTTATCGTCGATAAGTCTTTTGTCTGAAATATCGTGGTTGTAGAGGTTCTCGTGAGTAAGGATAAGTGTATTGCCACTGTCTGTCTTTGGCTCACCATTTGGATAATAGTAACCCACAGTGCTGCCCTCACGCTGAAAATCATGGTGCTGTCTAGCCATATAGACCGGTTCCTTACCCGGGTCGGCAACAAGTTCAGTTTTGTCGAATTTCCATACGATATGACCGTCCCAGTCTACCTGAACAAGATCAAGTTGATCCTGATATGTATATTTACCTCCTCTTGCTCCTGTTGTGCCCATTACATATCCGCCTGGGAGTATTTTGTTAGGAAATCCTCCCAGTCCAGCCCAAAGCTTTACTTCATTGCCATTCATATCTATGAGCAGAGCACCTTTAGCGGACGGGAAGATCGTATAGCCGCTGTAGGCTTTTTCTTTGTTGTATATTGTAACTCCTGTTGGATAAATGCTTGGATAACCCATGTCTGATTCCTCCTTGTTTATTTGTCTGCTTTTGTCAGGTCTGCCGTAACGTTATCTGGAAATGCTTTTTTTGCTGCATCTGGATAATAAAATTCCCTTATGTTGTAACTGTTTGGATATTTACCATTCTCATACGCCCACTTATTTATTTCATCAAGATGAGATGCAGCTTCCTCAGAAAGTCCCAGTTTAATACTGTACTGTTCCCAGTTTGTTTTGAAATCATCTGGTTCGATTCCAAATTTCTTTGATATTTTTTCAGCCGACTCATCTAAGTTGTCATTTATGTATTTAACGCTTTCATCAAGTGCTTTAAGGTAGTTCGTAAGAGTTTCAGTATTGTTCTTTGCAAAGTCGCTTGATGTTATAAGATAAGCAGATACATTTATCCCTATATCTTTTGCAGATGCGACCTGAGTCCAGCCCTCTGCTTCATATTTTTTTATAGCTGAGCCTGTAACGATAGCGGCTGATGCCTCACCGTTATGTGCAACTGCTATCTGAGTTGATATGGAATCTGTGTTGACGTTTTTCTGCTTTGACGGGTCAAGTCCTAAATAAGTCTGAGCCTGCCAGTTGAAGTATTCTGAAACTGTCCCAATAGAAGTTATCCATCCTTCACTTTCATCTAAAGCATCAAGATCATCTTTGTATTTTGGTGCAACAAAAAGACCACCGTTATATGAAACGCTTGAACTTAGATCTGAAAAAATCACAAGATTAGTGTTATCGAGAGTATTTCCAATTCTGTTTACAGCAGCAAAATCTGCAAGCAGTCCTGTATCTGCTGTGCCTGTTGCAATAGCGTCAACTGTGTTAATGCCGGCAGCGTATTCTGATGTTTCGAGAGATATACCATATTTCTCAAATATTCCTTGCTCCATACCGATATAGTCGGCATACTGATCTGGCTGACCTGTCATGTTCGCAACTCTCAAAACGCTAAGCTCTTTACCGTCTTTGGTAACCTTCTTTGCGGTTTTTCCGCTTGATGAACTACCGCATGATGCAAGAAGAGTTGCTGTCAATGCTGTCGATGCTAATATTGCGATTATCTTTTTTATGTTCATTTTTTAAATCTCTCCTGTCGAATTAATTATTTTACGTCAAAGTGTTTAAGTTTTTTCTTGCCAATAAACTGTAGGATCCTGTCAGCAGCAAAGCCAATCACAGCAAGTGTAACGATGCCTGCAAAAGCCCAGCTTGTTTTGTAATAAAGCTTCGAGCTGTTTATAAGATAACCAAGGCCATCACTGCCGACCAGCATTTCAGCTGCCACAACACAGATGATAGCTGAGCTAAGTCCTAGTCTTATTCCAGTGTAGATATTAGATACCGCTGATGGTACAACTACTGTGAAAAAAACTCTTGCTTTTTTTGCCCCCATGCAGAAAGCTGCTTCCACGAGCTGCTTATCAGTTGAAGCCACACCCGCTATAGTGTTTACGAACATAGGGAAGAATGATGCGTAGAAAATAAGTGCTACTTTTGATTCTTCGCCTACTCCGAACCACATTAGAAAGAGTGTCGTCAATGCAATAGCAGGCACAAATCTGAAAAAGCTAAGTATAGGTTCAACGAGCCAGCGTACAGGTCTGAAATTTCCTACAATAAGACCCATAGGAACAGCAAAAATTATTGAAAGTAGCCAGCCTTTTATTACTCTTCCTACGCTTGCAACAATGTCACTCCAAAGAGTTCCGTCTTTGATAAGTTCCTTCATGCTGTCGATCGTTTCCTTTGGGCTTGGAAGAAAATATTCATCATATTTCAAAGATCCTATTCCCCAAAGGGCAATTATTGCTACCCATGATATGATGCCACATTTGAGTATCTTCTGTATAGCAGAGGACTTTGTTTTATTATTTTCCATCTTTAATGTCCTCCTTACTAAATATAGTACAGCTCTGAGTCATCAAGAGCTTTGTTCACGAGAATATTTGTAGTGTTTTCATCAATAGTGTAAAGCTTCTTGATAAGTACTTTTACCTTATCACCTTTTTTCAGACGGGAAGCGTTCAGCGGATATCTGCCTGTTACTGAGATACCGTCTATGGAAGCTTTAACCTCAAAGGCGTTTCCTCTGAATGAAACTTCTTCCACAACGGCATCCTCCATTGAGCTTTCAAACTGGTGATACTCGCTGTCTTCAAATTTGTTTATCTCGATAAACTCAGGTCTGATTATAGCTGAAGTCTTGCCCTCTGCTGTTTCAAAGCCTTTGAGCTTGCTGTAGTTCTCGATAACTGCGGACTGACCGATAAACTGAGCAACAAAAGGAGTTTTAGGTTCAAGGTATATCTCAACCGGATTGCCTATCTGCTCAACTCTGCCTTTGTTTGTGATAACAATTTCGTCTGCGACCTCTATTGCTTCGTCCTGATCGTGTGTAACGAAAATGCTTGTTATGCCTATTTTATCAATAGTATCACGAAGCCATGTTCTCAGTTCTTTTCTTACCTTTGCGTCGATAGCTGCAAAAGGTTCGTCAAGTAGAAGGAGTTCAGGCTGAGGTGCTAGTGCTCTTGCAAGAGCGATACGCTGCCTTTGACCTCCGCTGAGCTGGTCAGGATAACGCTTGCCAACGTCAGGTAAGCCAACAAGTTCAAGAAGCTCAGCCACACGTTGTTTAATAAACTTCTTATCTTTTTTCTGAACCTTCAGACCATAAGCTATATTATCGTAAACTGTCATAAAAGGGAAAAGCGCATAGCTTTGAAAAACAAATCCGATACCTCTTTCATTTGATGGAAGTTTGTTGACATTTTTACCATCTATAATAATATCGCCGCTATCCTGTTTTTCCAAACCTGCAAGCATACGCAGGATAGTTGTTTTACCGCTGCCGCTCGGTCCAAGCAGACCGATAAGCTTTCCCTTTTCAATACCAAAACTTACGTTATCCGAAGCTTTAAAATCGCCAAAGCTTTTATTAATGTTTTTTAATTCTATATACATAGCTGACAACTCCAATTAAGATATATTGCTGTGATAGTTCCAGTGTCAACATCGCTGCATTCGCTTATTGATCTTTGACAATTTAAGCTCCTCACTTTCAATTCATATCAAGTCGATATGATTAGTATGCTTTTATTATACATGATTTTATGTAAATGTCAATAGTTATAAATGATTTTTGTGAAATCATACATATATGATAGGAATACTTTATTATTGTTGTACATTTTATTCATAACTTACATATATGAGAAATATGATATACAGAAATGTTTGATAATACTCTTGACAAAGTGCGTAAATAGTGATATAATCACTATATTCATAGTAAAGCTATATGAATAATATATATTGGAGGAAATAAAAAAATGCTAACAGAACTGACAAACCAGAATTACAACGAGCTGATATCAGCAGACAAACCGCTTGTTATAGAATTTTACTCACCTACCTGTGTTCACTGTAAAAGAACAGAGGCAGGGCTTAACGAAGCTGCAGAAGAGCTTGGAGAAACCGCTATCATAGCTAAGTGTGATATCACCTCTCAGCCAGATCTTGCGAAGAGATATGACGTTACAGCACTGCCAACACTCCTTTTTATAAAGAATGGTGATATCAAAAACAAGCTTGAGGGTTTTACACACAAGCTGATAATTCTTGACAATATTAAGAGATTATAAAAAAACCAGTCCGATGTTTTGAGCATCGGGCATTTTTTTTGAGCAAAAAGTCTTGACAAAGTAGGGAGTTTATGATAAAATAATAATGTTGTTTTGTACGCGGGTGTGGCGGAATTGGCAGACGCGATAGATTTAGGTTCTATTGGCAACACCGTGCAGGTTCAAGTCCTGTCACCCGCACCAGAGTGTTTTCTAAGTCGTAGACGTTTTGTCTGCGGCTTTTTTGTTTATCTGCTAGTTACGATTAGCTTGGGCATGGTGTCACTCCTTTCCGTGGGGATTGATATTTCTTCGTGAATGTTGTATAATTAAGAAAGTAATGATAAAATACACAGCGAGGGTACATGTATGGAGAAATATGAGGTCGCATTACTGAATTTAACTGAAAACTAAGAAGTCATCACGGTTGTATATGCAGATGAAGCAGAAACATGCGATACAGATGATTTTCCAAAAACCGAACAACAGAAGTTGTTTATACAGGATTGGTTTGCATCGTTATAATATATCAAGAATCCAAGGAGGAATATTTCATGAGTTTATTTGGTGATATTGATCTGACTAAGCTGTTTGACCATGACAGCGAGTACGGAAAAAGTTATGTATTCGGTGAGCTTACAGACGAGATGATTGCAAGAGCCGAACAGACTTTAGGATATAAAATGCCTGCATCATACATTGAACTTCTGAATGTTCAAAACGGCGGTATGATTTCTGATGAATTTGATGAGAGCTGGCTGACAACGATCTACGGAATCGGTCCCACTGCTGACACATACAACAGTCTGGAAGAGAGGTTTGAAAACTGGAAGGAAGAATGGGAGTATCCTGACATTGGTATTCCTTTCGGTGAAACACAGTCAGCAGGTCATGATATGTATTACATGGATTTCAGATCTGCTGACGAAAACGGTGAACCTCGCATTGTCAGAATAGACAACGAGATGGATAATGAAGTTTATTTCGTCGCTGACAATCTCGTGGAGTTTATTAATCTGATCATTGCCAATCAGGAAATTGAAGAGAAACGTTTGGATTAAGGAGATTGTTATGGGTTTATTTTCTAAAATAAAGGATTTTCTTAGAGATCCTATCTATCGGATAAACAGAGAAGTTCTGGCGGATTATATGAATAATGAAATTCAGTTTTCAGTGGAGAATAATTTATCTGCCTGTGGAGAATTTTATTTGTCACCATCAGAAGGTGAAACCGAAGAGCATATCATCATAACCAACAACGATGCTCCATGTAAATGTCCGATGGAGTCAGAGAAAGATTTTACAGGCATTACGATTTACGCCAACAGAAGTTCATATTACGATCCTGAAAAGGATGAGATTTATCGCACTGTTGATGAATTTATACGATTCAAATTGAATGAATTTCCTGAATGGTTTATTTTCAGAGGTGAAACATCAGATTTAGATAAGTATATGATTTAGAAGTAAAAAATCAAATTCGAGAATTATGTACAAGCCGTAATCAGACACACTCTGATTACGGCTTTTGTTTTACTCCTTCTGATACCTGACAGCATCCTCGCAGTCAATGGCATCGTTGATTTTACGCACCTCGTTGATGCACATGACAAGAAGCTGACGAAGCGTTTCATCGTCAACATCATTCGCCGCCGCAAGCAGGTGCATCAGCTTGCCAAGCTCAACAGCAACCTTGAAGAGCAGACGTGCCAAGCGCTGTTCTGTACCATTGATCTGCGCTTTCACTGTTTCGGTAATCATCGGAGAGATATAGTTGAGATTATCTTGCTGACTCATATAGCCGATATAAAACAATATAGCCTTTTCAATGAACTCACTTGCTACATAATTCTTGTCCGTATAAAATGTGTCAAGTGATATTGACAAAACCAGACGGTTCTTGAATGATACTTCTTTGCTCATATCTGTGTCCTCGCTTAATAATCATACTCTGAATATAATTATATCCGCAGGCGGAAAACTATTCAGTAATAAACAGTTAGCTATTGACTGTATTAGTAAGCAACTTCTTTAAGCTCCGTTGTAAGACCAGCAATACCCTGTATTTCACTTGGCATGATGTTCTTTGTAGCCTTGCCGTCAGATGCCTTGCTGCTGACATCTCGCACTGCATATATCCATTGTATATCGTAATATTATTACAACGTTTTAATCATATTTTTAAACTATTGACGATTATTAAATGAAATTGTCTCCTCTGTAAAAAACAGACCCCTATTTAAAACAGGGGTCTGATAAATTTAGCATTTTTCTTTCTTTTTGAACTTTGTCAGATTGATTATCAACGCAAAAAGTGCCATAAAAAGAACTGCCACTATGAGAGTAACTGTAGATAATTTAATAAGGCTGTCAGTTAAGCCATACATGGATCTTGTGAGTGCATTATACACAGTGTCATTATGTATCGCAAGCCCGTCATAATATTTTGTACCCTTTAGGATAGCACACGGAACAAGAATGAGCATTGAGGAACAGAAAAGTGAAGTACCTACCCAATAAAGCAAACCGCCTATATGCTTTCTGTTTACTGCTGCCATAACGCCTATAAATATAACAGCCGTTGCAATAAGAGCTATCCTTATTTTTCTCGCAAGCACAAGCAGATCTTTAAGCTTTGTGGAAATGCCATTAGGTTTATTTATATGGCTCAAAAGCATAACGTCAAGGTCGGATTCGATTGCCTGTTCCACATTTTTTATTGTCTTCTGCTTTATGTCTTCAAGTTCCTGAATATATTTAACGCCTTCTTTTTCAGCCCATTTTGTATAATCATCTGAGATATTCTTTTCAAGAAGTGTGAAGTCTGCCTTAAACTCAGGAAGTTCGCTCTTTTTGCCAAGAATATAACTGAAAGTATCTTCAACATAGCTATAAATAGCGTTTGATACATCAGTTTTGTTAATCGACTTCTTCAGGGTATCAGCTTCAACACCAGTGTAGGCATATTGTTGTTCACAATATGTCTGTATCTCCTCAAAAGCCGTGTCCTCGATTTTTATCTTGTGCATACTGTTCGTATAGGTTGTCGGTTCAAAGAAAATATTGTCTGCCGCAAACAGAAGTGACAGCAGAAGGAATATAAACGCCAAAAACAGCGAGATTATCAGATTAGGCAGGTAGTTGTATAGTTTTTTGTTTTTCACAGATCTTACCCTCCTAATTCTTATATTCTTTGCTTACGACTTTGCAGATAACATAAAGCCTCTGATCTGAAAGACCCATATAGCCATTGTTCCAGCAAGTGTAGAGTATCAGATCATCTACAGGTGGATCTGCGGTCACGTCATAATACAAAAGGGAGGTATCTGTGTCTGGAAGCACCTTAGTTTCTGTGACCTCATAAGTAAATTTACCATAATCTGTTTTTAGTATCACTTGATCACCCACTAGAATATTAGGTAAATATCTGAAATAAGTGTGATTATGCGCTGCAAGGACAACTCTGCCTGTAGCACCTATATATGCAGAATAGTTAGATTGCACAACCCCTTTTGCTAGGAGATCATCAGAGTCTCCCCAGTAAACAGGCTCTTTGACAATGCCTGCCTTATCATTCTTTACGGTCAGCTCGGCATATTTGTCGCCGTAATACGGATAGATTATCTCATGCTGTTCCGTCTTTTTATCAGAATCTGGCACTGTGACTTTTGTTAATTCCTTCATAGGCAGTGCGTCTGCATTTCTGTATTTATTATCCTCTGATGGGTTTTTCAAATGAGCGTTCTCATTGAACGCTATTGCTGCATATCCTTGCAGCTCTATGAATTTTTTATAACTTACCAGCGTCATGATAGACAAACAAAGAGCCAAAACTAAAAGAGGCGTCAAGACCATTACAGCCACTGACGTCCTCTTATTTTTTTTCAGTTTGTTTGCGTCAGACGAGGAAGCTTTATCCTCTTTCCTGACCATATCTTAGCACTCTTTGTTCTTCTTAACAGCTACTGTAATACCAAATGCACTAAGAGCAAGTGTAAGAACCGCAGCAACCTGAACAGCTGTCATGCTGTTTGCACCAGTATTAAGAGAACCATTACCTGTGTTTGTTCCAATGTTTGTATTGCCATCTGAATCAACGACCTGAACGTTCCAATCCTTGCTTGTAAGCTCATCTACCTTGATAGTAACACCAAAGTGATTACCTGTAGCTACGCAAGCATCAGCAATAGCCTTTCTGCTATCCTCGCCCATTTCCTTAAACACCTGTCTAAGCTGATCGTTTGTTAGTGAAGCAAGATCTGTTCCTGCACCAAAAAGCTTGTCAGCAACAGGCTGAACATATGTAGCACCACAATCAGAGAGAGCCTTTACCATGTAATCATAGTCAGCAGAGCTGAACTTTGAAGCGTGGGAATCAAGGTAGTTCTTAAGCTCTGATACATGGTTAGAAGGAACACCTGCTGATTTAGCTGCAGAAACAACATCAGCAGAAGAAGCTGCTGATGCACTTACAACCATTGTTGAAGCAATGATGAACGCAGTAACAGAAGCCGAAATTGACTTAAATATCTTTTTCATAACACCTATCACCTTTCGTAATATTTTCTTATAACAATATTATACACTATTAAAATTCGATTGTCAATATTTTTATTGGTATTTTTTTCAGAAAAAAGCAAATATTTTTACGATGATTTGAAATAGTTATGTATAAGTGCGTATATGCGCTGTTTCATATAATTGTATATTGTTGGAAAACACAAAAGATCCTCGGCATTCTCAAATAAAAGACTTATAACATTACTGTTTTGGTGCTTTTATGATTTTGTAAAAGCTGATCTCAAAGCATTTAGATATAATTTCTACATTAATTATTATAATTATACGCCTTGACACGATATCATGCCATGGTGTATAATTTTTGTGTATTATATAATTGATGTAATGTACAAGGAGGATATATATGAAAAATTATCTCAATGAAAGCCTTTCAGCTCAGGAAAGAGCTGAAGCACTTGTAAATGAAATGACCGTAGAGGAGGCGGCTTCACAGCTTAGATATGACGCTCCTGCTGTTGAGCGGCTCGGCATTCCTGCCTATAACTGGTGGAATGAGGGTATCCATGGGCTTGCACGAAGCGGTGTTGCCACCATGTTTCCACAGGCAATAGGTCTTGCGGCTATGTTTGACACCGACCTTGTGTTCAAAGTGGCAGATATAACCTCCACAGAAGCTCGTGCCAAGTATAATGAGTATTCAAAGCGTGATGACAGGGATATATACAAAGGTCTTACCCTTTGGGCACCTAATATAAATATTTTCAGAGATCCACGCTGGGGCAGAGGCCATGAGACTTACGGTGAAGACCCTTATCTTACCGCAGAGTGCGGCAAGGCATGTGTAAAAGGCTTGCAGGGCAGTGGCAAGGTACTGAAAACTGCCGCTTGTGCAAAGCATTTTGCAGTACATAGCGGACCTGAGGCTGTTCGCCATGAATTTAATGCAGAGGTTAGTTGGAAAGACCTTGAAGAGACCTATCTTTATGCCTTTGAGGAGCTTGTAAAAAAAGCAAAGGTCGAGGGTGTAATGGGTGCGTATAACCGTGTGAATGGCGAGCCGTCATGTGCTAGTGAGTTTCTAATGGGCAAGCTCGACAAATGGGGTTTTGATGGCTATTTTGTTTCTGATTGCTGGGCAATAAGGGATTTCCACGAACACCATATGGTGACGTCTTCTCCTGTAGAGTCGGCCGCAATGGCACTTAAAGCAGGTTGTAATGTGAACTGCGGTTGTACGTATGTACATCTGCTTTCTGCTCTTGACAAGGGGCTTGTGACAGAAGATGAAATCCGAGCTTCCTGTGTTGCTCTTATGAGAACTCGCATAAGACTTGGTATGTTTGACAAGTCAACGGAATATGACAACATACCATACAGCGTTGTTTCTTGCCCTGAGCATAAAGCTGTATCCTACCAGTGTGCAGTGAAGTCCATGGTGTTGCTCAAAAACAAGGGTATTCTTCCGCTTGACAAAAAATCAATATCAACTATCGCTGTAATAGGTCCAAATGCGGACAGCAGAGCGGCTTTAGAGGGCAATTATAACGGCACAGCCGACAGGTATGTTACTTTCCTTGAGGGTATCGAGGACGCATTTGATGGCAGGGTGCTTTATGCTGAAGGCTGTCACTTGTATAAGGACAGAGTATCGGGTCTTGCACAGGCAGGGGATAGATACGCCGAAGCTGAGGCGGCAGCGGCAAATTCTGATGTTGTGATACTTTGCGTTGGTCTTGACGCCACTATTGAGGGCGAGGAGGGCGACACAGGTAATGAGTTTTCATCAGGTGACAAGAACGATCTAAGACTTCCTGAAAGTCAGCGTGAGCTTATAAAGCGTGTCGCAAAGATCGGCAAGCCTATGATAGTGGTATGTGCGGCAGGAAGCTCAATAAATATCGAGCATGATTGTGACGCTCTTATTCACGCATGGTATCCGGGTTCAGAGGGCGGCAAGGCTATTGCGGATATTATCTTTGGTAAAGTGTCGCCATCAGGAAAACTGCCTGTTACATTCTATAATAGCGCTGACAAGTTGCCTTGCTTTACTGATTATGCTATGTCTGATAGAACATATAGGTACACGAGAGATAACATTCTTTATCCATTCGGCTATGGTCTTACTTATGGAGATGTTGTTGTTACATCGCTTAGTTATGACGATGGCAAAGTCAATGTAGAGGTAGAAAATAACGGTGTCGATACATGTGATGTTATCGAACTTTACATTAAATCACATTGTGATAATGCTCCGGCTTATCCTGTGCTGTGCGGCTTCAAGAGAATTTTTGTCAAAAAAGGTGAAAAGCTTGATGTTAAAATGGAAATATCTGACAAAGCTTTCACAACAGTGTCAGATATCGGCGAGAGAAAACAGTTTGCAAAGGAATTCACCCTCTATGTTGGTACGCATCAGCCTGATGAACTTAGTTGTCAGCTTAGTGGTACAAACTGTATGAGTATCGAGATAGAACGATAATGAAAAGAGATCTTACAAACGACAGTATTATAAGCTTGCTTCTTGCTTTTTCAAGCCTGATGATACTGTGAAATCTGCTCCAGCAGGTGTATAACATTGCCGACACATTTATTGCTGGCAGATTTCTTGGCGAAAATGCCCTTGCGGCTGTGGGCGGCACATACACCCTCATTACTTTTCTTTATTCGATCATAATAGGTCTGTGCATGGGCAGTGGCTCACTTGTTTCTTATTGTTTCGGTGAAATAAATGAACGCCGCCTGAAAGGCTGTCTGAACATATCATTTCTGATGATAGGCTCTGTTACTTTGGTGACAGAGCCTATCACATTGTGCTTTCCCAATGAGATTTTGAAACTTTTGCATACTCCAATGAAAATAATGTTATTGACATTTGATTATGTTAGAATTATCCTGTCAGGTGTGGGACTTTGCTTTTACACTCTTGCCAAAGAACCTCTTTTGCGACTATCCTTCAAGAAAAAAATCTTGGAAGGATTGCAGTTTTTGTGAAGTGGTGCGAATGTCGACCGCTGCCTCAGTTCAGCAATCTGTCATGAATTTCGGCATACTTATGATACAAGGACTGGTAAATAGTTTTGGAACGACTGTAATGTCGGCTTTTACAGTAGCCGTTCATAATTGTTAAATTAAGCTGTCAGCTTATATGATTTTCCAACAAATACTTGGCTGATTTTGTTTGTCTTATTGTATGTTATAACAAAAAAACATTTTTTTGTTGAAATACAAAAAAACGTATCGTTTAAAGTTGACTTTTTGAATAGAATGTGATAAAATTATTATTGTACGGTTTATTTTTTGGAAAAATAACGAAAATATCAACAATAGGGTGAATAATACAAATGAAAAAAAATTACACTATCAAGGATCTTCTGGTACTTCTTCTCGGAAAGGTTTGGTATATCGTTGCCGCTTCAATAGTGTGTGCGATACTGGCCCTTTTCGTATCAAAATTTGTTATGAGTAAGCAGTATCAGTCACACGTTTCAATGTATGTTAAAAGTGCTGATAATCAGTCAACGGGTCAGGATAAGACTAATGTTGACTTACAGGACATTGACGCTTCAAAGTCATTGGTACAGACCTACATTGTTATACTTACTGATGACCCGGTAATGAACGAGGTAAGCGATAAGCTTCTTGAGATGTATACTCCTGAACAGCTTGCTCCTTATTTTACTGTAACAAGCGGCAGGGTTTCAAATGACGACCTGAGAAATGCTTATAGCATGATCGCTGTAAATCAGACAGAGGTACTTCAGATAACTGCCACAACAACCAATGCAAAGCTTTCTTCTGACCTTTGTAACATCATGGCTGACGTCGCTCCAAGCTTTCTTATAAGAGTTATCGGTGCAGGCTCAGTTGAAAAGATAGGTGATGCTGAAGTTTACAATACACCTGTTTCTCCTAACACCACTAAAAATGTTGCCCTTGGCTTTGTTGGTGGCTTGATGGTGGCTGTTCTAGTGATACTTGTTATCGACTTCTTCGACAACACTGTAAAGAATTCTGATGAGCTTGGCGACATTTATCAGAAGCCTATCGTTGGTGAGATAATGAATATTGGCGGAAAGACTTCTAAAAAGGATGAAGGTTCTTCTGCTGACAGAAAAAAACAGCTTCTGTTCAATAATAAGGATATACCGTTTAATATTGTTGAGAACTACAAAACAATGCGTACAAACCTTATGTTTACACTTTCTACAACACGAAATAAGATAGTCGTCGTTTCTAGCCCTAATCCAAGTGAGGGTAAGTCTGTAACAGTTGCAAACCTTGCAGCTTCAATGGCTGAAACAGAAAATAAGGTACTTCTTATTGACGCTGATATGAGAAGACCTGTTCAGCACAGAAACTTCAAGTTAAAAAACAATGTTGGACTTTCAACAATACTGAGTGGTGAAAGCACATTTGATAAGTGTGTGCATGAAACCAAGAATGGCAATTTTGCTGTTCTTACATCAGGCGTTTTGCCTCCAAACCCGTCAGAGCTTCTTGCTTCTGAGAAAATGCGTGAATTGCTTGAATATGTTCAGCATAAGTATGATTATGTTATTGTCGACGGAACTCCGCTGCTTCCTGTAACTGACGTAATGAGCCTTGCAGACGAGGTCGCAGGCGTTCTTCTTGTGGCGAGATATGGAAGAACTACATATCAGGAGATAGAGGAGTCTATGAAGAAGCTTGAGATAGGCGATTGCAATCTGCTTGGTTTCGTTCTTAATGATATTTCCGCAAAGAACGGTTCTCATTACGGATACAAGTATAGCTACAAGTATAAATATGACTACAGCTATAAATACGGTGGGAAGGATACTTCTGCCGAAAGTTAAATGACATGGAGATGTTAGATTGACTACCGATTATCACAGCCACATACTGCCGAATATTGATGACGGCTCTGACAGCATCAAAACATCACTTAAAATGATAAAAATGATGAAACAGCAGGGCATAGGTATAATTGTGGCAACACCGCATTTTTATATGCACAGGGAAGCTTCTTTAGACAGTTATCTTGTCAAACGGCAAAATGCTTATGAGAAGCTCATGGCGGCTGACCCAGCCGTGAAGGATATACATATTGGTGCTGAGGTGGCTATAGAAAAGGGCATCAGCGTATTAGGAGAACTTGAAAAGCTGTGTATCAGCGGAACAAGACTTATTCTTCTTGAACCACCCTTCACTCAGTATAACAGTTGGATCGTCGAGGAGATAGACGAGATAGCAAATTCTCGAAGGCTTATTCCGATAATCGCCCATGTACATAGATATATGGGCGTTTATTCAAAGTCAGATCTGGAAAGTCTGATGTCTGTGGATGCAGTTTTTCAGATAAATGCAGAAGCTTTTGAGCATTTTTCCACAAGACGTTTTGTTAATAAGCTTATTTCAAGTGGCAGAGATTTTGTCTTTGGAAGCGATGCTCATAATCTTTATGATAGAAAACCTAATTTTGATCTTATAGCTAAAAGATCTGGAAGTGAAAATATAAGACGTTCTGATAAAGTACTCATGTCTGCTATGGCTGACGAAGAAAGAATGTTTGCTTTTTAAGTATAGAAAAAATATTGATGATATTATAAATAGCCTGCACTGTGCCATTGAGGGGTGGCCATGGTGTGATCTTATTCATTGCTTTAATTGAGCGGAGGTATGTTTTATTTATGGAGAAAACAAGTGAAAACACAGTTCAGGTGTGGAAAAACAAAAAGATAAAACATTGGATGCTTATTGCATTCTTTCTGTGTTTCTATGATATTGTTGTCGTAAATCTATCCTACATTTTCGGACTTTTCATCAGATTTGACCTTACTTTTTCTGCAATACCAAAGGAGTATATGCTTGCCTATGTAAAGTTTGCTCCAATATATACAGCTTTCTGTGTTGTGGTGTTTTTTGTGTTCAAGCTTTATAATAGTTTGTGGAGATTTGCTAGCATTGGTGAACTGTCAAGGATATTTTTGGCCTCGATAGTTACTACCATATTCCAGTCTGTGGGTATAACATTACTCTTCATGAGAATGCCTGTGGCTTACTATATAGTAGGAGCAGGAACTCAGTTCGTGCTTATAACAGCAGTGCGTTTTGCCTATAGATATATCACCCTTTTAAGAGCAAAACAGGTAACAAATCAGGTGGCAGTGCATAATGCAATGGTCATTGGTGCAGGTGCTTCGGGTCAGATGATCCTTAAAGAGCTTACGATGTCAGAACGTGCAAATGCAAGACCACTCTGCATAATCGATGATAACCCAAATAAGTGGGGAAGAAATATCGGAGGAGTTCCTATCGTTGGTGGCCGTGATTGCATTATGGAAAGCGTCAAAAAGTATAATATTGATCAGATCCTTTTTGCAATTCCAACTGCATCACCTGAGAACAAAAGGGATATCCTTAATATTTGTAAGGAAACAGGCTGTGAGATGAAACAGCTTCCGGGCGTTTATCAGATAACAAATGGTGAGGTGCTTCTCAGCAAGATGAAGCCTGTTGCAGTCGAGGATCTGCTTGGAAGAGAGCCTATCAGAGTAAACATGGACGAGATATTCCAGCACCTTAAGGGTAAGACCATTTTGGTAACAGGTGGTGGTGGCTCTATCGGAAGCGAGCTTTGCCGACAGATAGCAGGTCATGAGCCTAAACAGCTTATCATATTTGACATTTATGAAAACAATGCTTATGAAATAGAGCAGGAGCTTAAACGTAAATATGGCAGTAAACTCAATCTTGTGACGCTTATCGGCTCTGTTCGTGACAGCAGACGTATCAATGACGTTTTTGAAAAATACAAGCCTGATATCGTTTATCACGCTGCAGCACATAAGCACGTTCCGCTTATGGAAACAAGCCCTAATGAAGCTATCAAAAACAATGTTGTTGGTACATACAAGACAGCCTATGCCGCTTTGAAGCATGGCACAAAGAGGTTTGTGCTTATAAGCACTGATAAGGCTGTAAACCCTACTAATATTATGGGTGCAAGTAAAAGACTCTGCGAAATGGTCATACAGAGCATGGACGCTATCAGCAAGGCAGGCAGAACAGATCTTCTGCCTATGCTCCATGCACACGTTGATGAAATGACAGACGGTATGCTTGAGAACGATCCGATAGACGAGATAGCTGTCGATAATATAGAGAGCAGTGAAGCGGTTAAGATCGAAAGCGTTGGCAATAAGGACAGAAATGGCACACAGTTTGTTGCAGTTCGTTTTGGAAACGTTCTTGGAAGCAACGGCTCTGTGATCCCGCTGTTCAAAAAGCAGATAGAAGCAGGCGGTCCTGTTACTGTTACTCACCCTGATATCATAAGATATTTCATGACTATACCTGAGGCTGTGAGCCTTGTTCTTCAGGCAGGCACATACGCATGGGGCGGCGAGATATTTGTCCTTGATATGGGTGCGCCTGTGAAGATAGACACACTTGCGAGAAATCTTATCAGACTTTCAGGATATAAGCCTGATGTAGATATCAAAATAGTTTACTCAGGTCTGCGTCCTGGCGAAAAGCTTTTTGAGGAGAAGCTTATGGCGGAGGAGGGCATGATGAAAACGGATAATGAGCTTATCCATATCGGAAAGCCTATACCGTTTGACACAGAAACGTTCCTTGGTCAGCTTGGAGAGCTTGCTCGTGCAAGCTATAACAATGACGAAAATATCGTTGAAATGGTCGAAAAGATCGTTCCAACATTCAGTCCTGTAGGTGATAAACCAACAGGTAATGAAAAATATGGCAGAAACGATGTTGCAGTTTCTGCGGCAAAATAATAAAAGATCCATATTTCAGCACTGCGGGGATTTCTGCGGTGCTGTTTTTATGCCTAAAATTTCACACTTTTTCTTGATGCTACTTGAAAAAAGGCAGTTTATGTGGTATAATGAATAATGAATGTAAATTTGCGTAAAGGACTATTTCTATATGAAAAAATGGAGAATAAACAGACCTGACCCTGTGAAAACTGCAGAGTTTATGAACAAGTGTGACTTAAAAAGCCTTACCCTAGACGTCATGACTTCAAGGGGGTTCACTGACTTTGACAGCCTTGCTGATTTTTTTAAAGGCGAAGAACTTAGTGATCCTTTTCTTATAAAGGATATGGCTATAGCCGCCGAGGTGATAAACAAGGCGGTTGATCAGTATGACCTTATTTGTATTTACGGTGACTATGACTGCGATGGAGTTACGTCCACCACTATACTTTACAACTATCTTGAAAGCATGGGCGCAAACATTATGTACTATATTCCTGAGCGTGAGGCTGGATATGGCATGAACATGGAAGCTATTGAAATGCTTGCAGAAAAGGGTGTTAAGCTTATCGTCACTGTGGATAACGGCATTTCCGCGGTTGAGGAAGCTGAGCGTATTGCTGAGCTTGATATGGAACTTGTTATCACAGATCACCACCAACCGCCTGAGAAGCTTCCGAGGGCAAGGGCTATCGTTAATCCGCATCGTGCAGATTGTCCTTCGTCATACAAAGACCTTGCAGGCGTTGGTGTAGCTTTCAAGCTTTGTGCTGCACTTGACGGCGGCAGTTATGACACTGTTATGGAACAGTATGCCGACATTTGTGCTATCGGTACAGTTGCGGACGTTGTGCCACTCACAGGGGAAAACAGAACTATTGTCAAGCGTGGTCTTGAATATCTTGCAAACACCGAAATATTGGGACTAAACTCTCTTATAGATAAAGCAAAGCTTGATAGAAATGCTCTTGACTCAACAGGCATTGCTTTTAGGATTGCCCCTGTTATAAACGCTTCAGGCAGATTTGGCTCACCACTTACAGCGGTAAAAACACTTCTCAGCGAAGACCCGGAGGATGCTGAAAATTATGTTGACACTCTTTTAAATCTTAACGTCAAGCGTAAGCAGACGGAAACAGAGATAATGACAGAAATAGTAAACCATATAAACGCTCACCCTGAAACTCTTGACCATAGAGTGCTTGTGCTTTCAGGCAAGGGCTGGCACCACGGAGTAATTGGCATTGTTTCTTCACGCATTTTGGAATTTTACGGAAAGCCGAATGTTATAATCTCCATTGATGACGATGGAAAAGCACGAGGCTCTGCGAGAAGCGTAAAGGGCTTCAATATATTCAAGTGTTTTCAGCATTGCGGAGAGCTGCTTGATAAATTTGGTGGACATGAGTGTGCAGGAGGTCTGTCGCTGAAGGCTGAGAACATCGAAAAGTTCACTCAAATGGTGTATGAATACAGCGACCCTATGGAGAAGTTTCCAAGCGTTGAGATTATAGCGGATAAGCTTCTTATGCCGCAGGATATCAACCTTGATAATGTAAAGGGTCTTGCAGCAATGGAGCCTTTTGGTGCAGAGAACCCTGCTCCAGTTTTTGCAATGCTTGGAGTAAGAGTGGATAAGATAATACCTCTGTCACAGGGCAAGCATACAAAGATCGAGTTTTCATACGGAAGCTATAGAGGACAGGCTCTTATTTTCTCCCTTGCACCTGAAAAAGCTTGTTTCGCAGTTGGCGATAAACTTGATATGCTCGTGGAGCTTGGAATAAATGTGTTCAATAACCGTGAGTCCATATCCATAAGAGTTATCGACCATAGATTGAGTGGAGTAAAGCAGGAAAGATATTTTGCGGCAAAGGATTGTTATGAAAAGCTCATGCGCGGGGAACAGCTTCCTGCAAGTTTTATAAGAAAAATAATCCCGACAAGGCAGGAGCTTATCGGCGTATATAAATACATAAGTGCAGTTAAGAATATTACGTTGGATAATCTTTTTATGAAAATATCAGGCGACAGCATGAATTATTGCAAACTGCATATTTGCGTTGATATTTTCCGTGATAAGGGTCTTATCGAGTTCAGACCCGCAACTATGAAAATAAGCTACGTTGTGCCGAAACAAAAGGTAAATCTTGAGGACTCTGAAACTCTTGTTAAGCTGAATGAAATGCTTGGAAAGGCAGGTAACTAAAATGTCAGATAAAGAGAATATTTTGCTTGATCCTGCTGAAATGGATAAGATAGAAAATATGCCTGAGATAAAAACTGTCAGTGAAGAAGATCTTCCTGCCGAAGCCGAGGTTAAAGAGCAGTTTGAAGAAAAGCCTGCCCCTACGGCTTCGCCTGACTATACCGACGCTGTGCCTGAAGCTTCAAAGCCTGAGCATATAGGTGAGAGGTCGGTGTGTTCCATTGATGCACTAATTCAGAAAATACTTGATGGCGAGAGGCAGTACGATCTGTCAAAAATCGTTTCCGCCTATGAACTTGCTGAAAAGTATCATCACAATCAGAAAAGAGAGTCTGGCGAGCCGTATATAACCCACCCGCTGTCTGTTGCATATATTCTTTTGGAGCTTGGCATGGATACTGATACTATTTGTGCAGCACTTCTTCATGACGTTGTGGAGGACACTCCATGCACTCTTGAAGAATTACAGAAGAATTTTGGCTCAGACGTTGCAATGCTTGTAAATGGCGTTACAAAGCTGAAAAAGGTAGAAACTTTCACCAAAGACGAGCAGAAAGCCGAGAATATCAGAAAAATACTCCTCGCAATGAGCGAGGATATTCGTGTTATTATCATAAAGCTTGCAGATAGACTTCACAATATGCGTACTCTTAATTATTGCAAAGATTCAAAACGCAGAACTATCGCCCATGAAACAATGAACATCTATGCACCGATAGCTCACCGCCTTGGAATACGCTCAATTAAAGATGAGTTTGAAGATCTTGCTTTTTACTATCTTGATCCTTATGCATATGCCGAGATAGACGAGCAAATGCAGCTCAGAAAGGGCAGCCGTGAACAGCTTGTTGAAAACATCAAGCACAAGATACATGACAGGCTTGAAAAGGATTTTGACCCTGTTCCCCTTATCGAGGGTCGAGTTAAAAGCAATTATGGTATCTATAAAAAGGTATATCGTGACGGCAAGGAGATAGACCAGATATATGATCGCTATGCCGTAAGAATTATCGTCAATACAGTTACCGAGTGCTATAACGTACTTGGCATAATCCACGATATGTTCAGACCTATCCCAAATAGATTTAAGGATTATATTTCCACGCCTAAGGCTAATATGTATCAATCTCTTCACACAACTGTTATCGGCAGAGAGGGAATACCTTTCGAGGTTCAGATAAGAACATGGGAAATGCACAGAACGGCTGAATATGGTATCGCCGCTCACTGGAAATATAAAGAGGGCGTAAGGGGTAGCTCAAAGGACGATCAGCGCCTTGCATGGATAAGACAGATAATCGAGTCACAGCAGGAGTCAAACGACGTTGAGGAGATAGTAAGAGCTATCAAAAATGACCTTGCCCCTGAGGACGTCTTTGCTTTCACTCCAAAGGGCGATATGATAACACTGCCTGTTGGATCAACTGTTATCGACTTTGCTTACGCTATTCACACACAGGTGGGTCATAAGATGTGCGGCGCAAAGGTAGACAAGAAAATGGTGTCTTATGATTATCAGATAAAAACAGGCGAGATAATCGAGATACTTACTACCAACGTTGAAGGTCATGGTCCAAGCCGTTCATGGCTTAATATCTGCAAGACCAATGAAGCCAAATCCAAGATACGTTCATGGTTCAAAAAGGAAAGACGAGAGGAAAATATCTTTGAGGGAAGAAATGCTCTTGAAAGAGAGTTCCGCAGAAATAATATAAGAGTGCCTGAGGAAGAACTTGAGGACTTTCTCAAAATGGATATGCACAGACACAGTTGTGATACTCTTGATGATTTCTTTGCAGCCATAGGTTACGGTGGTGTTCAGCTTTCAAAGGTGATGCAAAGGCTGAAATCTGAGTATAATAAGAAATATGGTGAAAAGGCTCAGCCTGACACTTCTGACCTTGAAAATAAGATAAAGACTTCCAAAAATTCCACCGGTGTTATCGTTGACGGCATCGACAACTGCGCTATCAAGTTTGCACAGTGCTGTAATCCGCTTCCAGGTGACGAAATAGTCGGCTTTATCACGAGAGGCCACGGCATATCCGTGCATAAAAAGGATTGCGTGAACTATCTTTCGCAGAAAGATGATCCTGAAAATGCCGCACGTTGGATAAATGTTAAGTGGGAAAGTTCTGAAAAGCATACGGGCTATTTCAAGTGTACTTTGGATATCGTTGCGGTTGACAGAATAGGTCTGCTGGCAGACGTTTCGTCAGCGCTTGCAATGATCAATATTTTTATCTATGAGTCAACCTCAAGGGAACTGAAAAACGGCAATGCAATGCTTTCCGTAACTGTCAGCATTGCGGGAATGGAACAGCTCAACAATGTTATAAACAAGCTTCAGAAAATAAAGAACGTTATTTCTGTTGAAAGAAGCGGTAAATAAGAAAGGACAGATAATGAAAATATATAGGCTCAAACCATTGAGTGTTTGTGAAACGAACAGTTATATTGTTGCAAGCGAAGAAAATAACTGTGTTCTTATCGATGCACCTGCCGACCCTGATTATATTCTCGGTGAGATAGAGAGTCACGGCCTTACGCTTAAAAAGATCTTTCTTACCCACGGTCATTTTGACCATATAGGTGCTGTGGCTGACCTTGTAGACAGGACAGGCTGCGAGGTGTATATCCACATTATGGATAAACCTAAGCTTACAGATGACGCAGGAATGCTTGCTAATCTTTTCAGAATAAGAGGACACAGAAATTACACAGGCAAGGTCAATGTGTTTACAGAGGACGATATACTAAAGCTTGACGAGCTTGAATTTGACGTGTTGGAAACGCCGGGACATACAAGCGGTTCTGTCTGTTTCATATGCGGCATGAATATGTTTTCGGGAGATACCCTATTTTCAAGAAGTGTTGGCAGAACTGATATGCCTGATGGAAGCAGCACAGCCCTCATGAAGTCGCTTATGAAAATAGCTGACCTTGGTGGAAATCTAACTGTTTACCCAGGTCACATGAATGTCACGACACTTGACGCTGAGAGAAAGTATAACCCATATCTCAGGCAGGCTGCGGAGGCTTTGAAATGACTCTGATATTCAGCGGCAACGATTATAAATATGAGCTTGAGGGAGTAATGAAGCTTTTTATCCCTGCAACGCTCTTTACACACGTTTTTTCTGACAGAATAGATACAGAGGACGATTATGTGTTCGCTCAGAAAAAGGATAACGCTGACAAAGTTTGTTTGAGCGTTAAGGTGAGATATGACGGCAAGACTTGCGAAAAAGAGGAGTTTGTGCATTTTGAAAGCGACATGGAACTTTCGCTGTCAAGACTTCTTTTTAAGGCAATGAGCGAGATAACAGGCATTGTGCCGAAATGGGGCGTTATAACGGGAATAAGACCTGTGAAGCGTGTGAATGATATGCTCAGTGAGGGCATGAACAAGGCGGAGATATTTAAAGCCATGGAGAGCAGATATCTTTGCAGCGAAGAAAAGTGCGATATTGCATACAAAACTGCTATAACCCAAAAGCCTGTCCTCGATGAGCTTGAAAAGGACAGCTTTAGTCTTTATGTGTCAGTGCCGTTTTGTCCCACAAGATGTTCATACTGTTCATTCGTTTCACAATCTATCGAGGGATGTATGAAGCTTATCCCTGAGTATGTGAACAAGCTGTGCGAGGAGATAGTTTACACTGCGAAGATAACGGAAAAGCTTGGTTTAAAGCTTGACACCGTATATTTTGGCGGCGGCACTCCTACCACGCTCACTGCTGCTCAGCTTGACAGAGTTATGAAGGTCATTGCAAACAGCTTTGATATGTCAACTGTCCGTGAATACACTGTTGAAGCGGGAAGACCTGACACTATAACTGAAGAAAAGCTGAAGGTGCTTAAAGCAAACGGCTGTGGTAGAGTATCTATAAATCCACAGACTTTGAATGACAGCGTTCTTGAGGCTATTGGCAGAAAGCACACAACTGCTCAGTTTTTTGACAGCTTTGACCTTGCAAGAAAAGTTGGTTTTGACTCTATAAATACCGATATAATCGCAGGTTTGCCAACAGACACAGTGGAGAGCTTTGAGAATACCATTGATAAGCTTATCGACCTTGCCCCAGAGAATATCACTGTACATACACTTTCCATAAAGCGTGCGGCAAGGCTCAACCACAGCGGTGACAGGGAAGTGCTGAAAAATCCAGCCGATAAAATGGTAGAGTATGCCACAAAAAGACTTCTTGAAAGCGGCTATCTGCCTTATTATCTCTATAGACAGAAGAATATGCTTGAAAATCTTGAAAATATAGGCTGGACAAAGCGGGGTCACGAGAGTTTGTATAATATCTATATAATGGAAGAGGTTCAGACCATTCTTGCAATGGGTGCGGGTGGCTCGACAAAGCTTGTTGACAAAGATGGCGGACGTTTGGAGCGTGTGTTCAATTACAAATTTCCGCTTGAATACAATAAGCATTTTGAGCTTATGCTTAAGCGAAAAAATGAGATAGAGGAATTTTATGCTAAAGAAAAATGAGATTATCAGGCTTGAAATAAGCGGTATGACAAATGAGGGCAACGGAGTAGGAAAGCACGAGGGCATTGCTGTTTTCGTGCCTTTTACTGTTATTGGCGACGTTATCGAATGCAGGATAGTCAAGGTCTGCAAAACGTATTGCTATGGCATTATCGAAAATATTGTAAGTGGTTCGGTTGAAAGAACGAAGAACGATTGCCCTGTTTATTCAAGGTGTGGCGGTTGTTGTTTTCGTCACATGAGCTATGAGGAAGAATGCCGTGTAAAAGAGCAGTTCATAAAGGATTCATTTGAGCGTATTGGTAAGCTTTATCCTGAATATGACAGCTTTGAGGGTTGTAAACAGCTTGTTGGCTATCGCAACAAGGCGCAGTACCCTGTAGCAGAGCAGGACGGCAGGGCAGTTTGCGGATTCTATTCAAGGCGTTCTCACCGTGTATGCGATCACACTGATTGTGCATTACAGCCTGCCGTATTCAAGGCAATAGCCGATGAAATAATGGCTTATGTGAACAAGCGTAAGATAAAGGCATACAACGAGGAAACGGGAAGCGGTCTGCTCAGGCATATTTATCTCAGGCGTGGCGAACACTCAGGCGAGATAATGGTCTGTCTTGTTATAACTGACCTTAAAAAGCGTGGCGTATTTGATGTGCTTGTGGGTGAGCTTTGCAAAAAATATGCTGATATAAAGAGTATAGTTTTCAATGAGAATAGCCGAAAGACCAACTGTATACTCGGACAGAAGCTTGTTACTGCGTATGGAAGCGACACGATACACGATACCATGTGTGGAAATGATATAGAGATATCACCGCTGTCATTTTATCAGGTAAATACAATTCAGGCGGAGCGGCTTTATGAAATTGCCGCAGATTATGCTCAGCTGACAGGAAAGGAAACTCTTCTTGATCTTTACTGCGGTGCAGGAACGATTGGTTTGTCAATGAGCCTAAAGGTGAAAAAGCTCATAGGTGTTGAGATAATAGAGTCTGCAATAGACAATGCAAAACGAAATGCCGCAACAAACAATGTCACAAATGCGGAATTTATATGTGGCGACGCAGGAAAGATAGCAGAGATACTTTACAGCCGTGGCGAGCGACCAGATGTGATAATAGCTGACCCTGCAAGAAAGGGCTGCACTAGGGACACACTGGAGTACATGGCAAAAATGTCCCCTGACAGGATAGTTATGATTTCCTGCAATCACGCTACTGCTGCTAGGGACTGTGCTGTGCTGGAAGAGTTGGGGTATAAGACGGTCAAGGTCAAGGGCGTGGATCTGTTTGGGAGGACGGGGCATGTGGAGACGGTAGTATTGATGTCAAAAGTACAGAAGTAAGAACTGCAAATGGACTTGAAATAAAGGGATTTCGAGAGTTTGGAGTAAATATTATAGGTTTGCTCCATGCTCTCTTTTTTGTGTCTGAGAGAACTGGTCTACTGCGATTTTTCGGTAGGGTTGAGTTGACAAGATGAACATTGGGATAGGTTGAGTGGATAAGATGTACATTTAATAGGTTGAGTTGATAGGTTGGTTTATGAATGATGCTGCAATAACGCAGCGTAGATATATAAAAGTATTGCAATTTCGCAGCGGATATGCTATACTAGTACAAGAGGTGAAACTATGAGTGACCTAGGCGATTATTTAAGAAATGCACGAAATGAAAAAGGTTTGAGCCAAGCAAAAGTTCAGACTCAAATAGGAATCACAAATTCTCGCCTTTGTAAAGCGGAAAATGGTGCAGACAACATCTTAAGTGCAGCGGAGCTTAAGAAACTTGCCGTTCTATATGGCATGCCAGTAGTACCGCTTTTTATTATGGCAGGATTTTTAGAGACTTCAGACTTAGAAGAGTATCGATCGGGATTTAAGAATACATCTATGCTTGATTTGGATGAAAAGAATCACATTCAAGACCAGATCGACTTTATCATAAAGAAGAAAGGATAGATTGTAATGATTTTTCATCTTGGAGAATTATTTTGCGGGCCCGGCGGAATTGGCTGGGGAGCCACGCATGCAGATATAGGAAATGAGGAGTTTGGAATTGTTCATCAGTGGGCAAATGATCTTGATGAGTCTACATGCCGTACCTATACTCGAAACATATGCCCGGATGCACCGGAGAGCGTTTACTGCGAAGATGTACATACGCTCGATTTAACACAGCTTGGAGCCATTGATGCATTGGCATTTGGTTTTCCGTGCAATGACTTTTCTCTTGTGGGTTCAAAACTTGGATTCAAAGGGAAGTATGGACCACTATACACATATGGAATTGAAGTACTGAAGATGTATCGACCAATGTGGTTTCTTGCAGAAAATGTGGGTGGCCTGAGAAGTGCTAATGAAGGAAAAGCCTTTGACAAGATTCTCTCAGATATGAAAGAGGCTGGATATAGAATTTATCCCAACTTATATAAGTTTGAAGAATATGGGATTCCACAGGCGAGACACAGAATTATCATTATTGGCATTCGAGATGACCTTCCATATGAATTCAGAATTCCTGCACCAACAGGAGAAATGAAAACATGCCGTCAGGCAATTGAGGAGCCGCCAATTCCAGCAGGCGCATATAATAATGAGCCGACAAAGCAGTCAGAGAAGGTGGTAAGAAGACTGAACTTGATTGGACCGGGGCAGAATGCTTGGGATGTGGATTTGCCGGACGATTTGAAGATTAATACTAAGACTAAAATAAGTACAATCTACAAGAGACTTGATCCTGAAAAGCCTTCCTATACAGTAACTGGTTCAGGCGGAGGTGGAACACATATTTATCATTGGGAAGAACCAAGAGCTTTAACAAACCGTGAAAGAGCAAGGCTGCAGACTTTCCCAGATGATTACATTTTCGAAGGCTCAAAGGAACAGGTTAGAAAGCAGATTGGTATGGCTGTTCCATGCGAAGGCGCAAAGATTATCTTTGAGGCAATTTTGAAAACATTTGCCGGAGAAGAATATGAATATACAGAACCTAATATCAAGGACGAAGATTAAATGAAAAAATACGGATGCAAGGTGCGGTTGAACCTGCATCCGTATTTTTTATTGGGTAATGGCATTATATAAATTCTCTAAATTCTCGTCTGCCACTTTCTTCTTTAACTGACATTCCCATATTACAAGGACTTTCCATCCCTGTTCGGAGAGAATGCGATAATTTTCTACGTCTCGTTCAACATTTCTGTTGATTTTTTTGCTCCAGTATTCTTTATTGGTGGACGGCCATACGAAACGGCCGCAGTCATGCATATGCCAGAAACAGCCATTTACGAAGACAACAGTTTTATATTTAGGAAGTACGATATCCGGACACCCAGGAAGTTTTCGTACATTTTTTCTGTATCGAAGACCACGGGAAAACAGATACTTACGAACAATTTCTTCTGGTTTGGTATTTGTGCTTCGGATATGTGACATGTTTTTGCTGCGTACTTCCTTTGAATGTGTATCAGCCATATCAATCCTCAATTATATCATAGTAAATAGCACCTTCCGGCAGTTTTATATTTGGAACCCACAGTTTCTTGCCGCCCCAGCCCTTATTTCCGGTAACTTGGTACATGGTAAGAACAACCTTGCGAGGGAAAGAACCTCCAAGCTGCCAGTCATTTGGTGACAGCAAAGCACCAGTCCCTTGTGCAACATCTCTGTTTCTTCGAACAATGAGTATGCCCTGAGTTGTTGGATTCTCTGCAAGTATTGTGTCAATGATAGACATAAAAGACGGCAGTTTAAAATCAGGGCCAGTTTCGATGTGAGACAGCACCTCCTTCATTAAGCGGAGACTTACCTGGTAATATGGCTCGTCATCGTCAAAAGAGGAGAGAAGGTCTGAAATCTGATTGATAGTATTGTTCTTTGGATTGAACGGATAATAATTGGTTCCGCCGGATATAGCGGCAACATGATCCGTATCCAGAACATTCTTTCTTGTAGGATTAAGTCCTTCTGGGTAATAAATTTTTACATCATCAATGCCCTGCTCGACCTGTGAAATAATCGCATTGTTTGTAGCATTGATATCCGCAAACAATTTATACAATCTTTCATCAATATAGACCATCATAATGCCAGGGTCACGGTCATAGCCAAACATACGGCTGTGCTGCCACATGGTATCAGCCTGTGGTTTCTTAGCGGTTCTTGTATAATAAATAGTCTGAAGACCAGGGAATGTAACGCCTCGTCCCAGTGTGTTTCCGCCAATAACGAAATTACATCCAGATGCATATTCTGAACTTTCAACATCTGTTTTTCCATTCATAACAAGAACTTTGATTTCATTATTGTTCAAAAGTTCTGTGACCTTATTCATGATTTCTGAAAAAGGAACTGCATTGGATTTAGTTGGAGTCAGCAGAGTGTGCTGTTTTCGTAATTCAGCAGCAAGATCACCAGCTAAGTTTGCCTTGCACCAGTCAAGTTCGGTTTTGATACTGTCTGCAAATTTCTGATGAACAGCCTGTTTGACGCTTGGATGAATCAGGCATGTAGAGGTTGTTCCTCCGGATGCTAGGATTTGTGCAGATACAAGAAGATGTCTTATTACAACTTCTCTTTCTGGCTCATTCAAGTTATCCAGATATGTTATGCAATCGGGCTTTCCTGTTTTCGGAAAGAAGAAGTCACCACCAAGATAGCTCTTTCCCGGTTTGAAGTAGTGAGTGAAGAATGGATGCCATCCTGATTCACGGGTCTGAAGGAAAATAGATTGTGGTGTTCCTGTAACCTGGAGGTACAAGCTGCTTGCGGCACCATTGCGAATTGACTCCAGATATTTGTTTATGGAAGACTGACGATTCTTATTGACTAATGTATTCAGAGATGCTGCATCAGCCTCATCATCAACAATGAACAATGGGTTTCCGCGCATAAATCCAGTTGAGTTAAATATGTTAGCCCACACTTTTAGGATTCGTGCATTTTTCTTTAATACAACGATAGTAGGGAGCATAAGGCTGTTGTCTGCAAATACTCGCGCGTCATTTTCTCCGCAGATGCAGAATCCGTCTAAATCAGCTTTTACGCGATCAAGAGTCTGCTGCTGAAGAACGACATTATCTGTAGTAAGAAGAACGAAAACGGGAAAGCCGAGGTCAGTAGCCTTGCTCATTATTCCGAACATCTGTCCTGTTTTGCCGGATTGTACATTGCCAAGCAATAAACCAATTTCGTGACTAGTGAAGGAGAAGTTTTTCAGATAATTATTTCCCACTTCTTCTGCGGTATTGGAAATGGATTCTGCAAGTCCAACATTTCCGCGTTCGATAATCTTATCAAGATAATTCTTTAAATATGGCATTATTCGTCATCTCCTTCCTGGTCCTTCGGTTTAAATGAAAGCATCCAAACATCAAGTGCAGTTCCATCCTCATCAAGAGCTGTCTGCCCGGTCTTTTTCAGATAAAGGTTTTCGCAGCCATATTCTTGGAGCATTTCCTTTGTAATCATTCCCAAACGATCTGTATCCTTCTGAGTATCATTTACAGGTGCAACTAAACCAGCTGCGGCAAGTCTGCCTTTAAGCCATCGCCCCATGATTAACTCGTCACCAACAGCACTAAATTGTTTGTTGCCATCGCTTGTAGTGTGTGCTTTGAACCAATAACCATCATCTGTAACAACAAAAAATGGAACATTCTTTTCAGGATATCCTTCTATATGCGTGATTTCTTTTGCGACAGTGAGCTGGGTTTCATACCAGTCACGTGATTTTCTCTTGTTTCGTGGTGCTGCATAACAAACATTTACATTTGATTTTGTATAATGCTTTTTATCATCAATGTGACGCTCATCATATGCAGGTACTTTCAGTGGCAGAAGGAAAGATGCATAGGTCATACAGCGCTTATAAAATTCAACATTTGAAGGTGGAACCTCTGTAACAAGTTCAATGCCGGAAAGGGCAGTATTCTTTTCAAAAATAAGAGGCATATCAGTAATATCACCAATATTTGCAGAGCAGTTTGGCATTTTTAAGCGGAGAACATGCTCTGATATCTCTTTGCATTCGTCAGCTTCTGTTGTTAAAGATGATAATTCATATTGTCTGCGATTGGATGCTTCCATCTTCAGAACTCCCAAATTAGCAGATCCCATGATTGCAGCGAAAGGTTCTCCACTTTTATAGAAACAGTATACTTTTCCGTGATACTTAAAAGTACGAATTATGCGGACTTCACCGATTCCGTCTGCAATCCATTTCTTATTTAACTTGAGTGCTGCGTGATAGGAACCTTCCGGCATGCCTTCTATATAGTACATTCCGATATTCAGACAAATATTCCTGATGTGATATTTTTCAACAAGACTGTCCAGCTCATCCAGTGATGCACGGGATACATAGCCTACAGCAATTTCTATACGGTCAGATTTTGAAAGCTGTTCTTCAAAGCAGTCTGTGATTGTCTGCTGATTATCCTCTGTTCCAATTGGAAGGATATTTGAATATAGTAATTTCATGAGATACCTCCGTTAATCGTCAATTGTTTCCATAATGTCTTCCAGATGTGCGTTTAGTGCAACGCAAATTTTAAGAAGCACATCGGTTGTGATGTGCTCGCATTTTCCAAGCTTTGCAACAGAAGCAGAGCTTATTCTGGCTGCTTCCCTTAAATCTTTTTTGTTCATGTTCTTATCAATAAGCAGTTTCCATAGTTTGTTGTAGCTGATTCTCATTACAGCGGGGTCCTTTCTTAATCATCAAAGAGATCATCTGAAGCATCCTCTTTTTCAGTTTTCTCTTTTAACTTCTTGTAATATTCCTTAACTTCCAGGAATTCACGCATTAAAGGAAAGTCAGTGTCTTCCATGCATTCTCGAATTTCTCGATATTTATATGCGTATTTTCTTAGTTCATATATTTCAATTTCAATTATAAGTCCGGTACTATCGGGAGAACCGAAATAACGATCATATTGATACGGGAGCTGTTCTTCTGGAATCAGTGTTGTATCATCTAATACAGACTCATCAATATCGGCAGGGTCTTGGTATTTAAGGAACCCATCGTCTTCTGCAAATTCACTATATACTCTTACCCAATTTTGTGTGGGAAGATCATAAATCTGACTAGGCCATTCTACGGAGTCAATATCAAAAGCATAATCCATGTTTTTGAACTTAATAATTGCCTTGTACAAGAATGACTGTGGACTTAAAAGATAACTGTCACCAACTTCTCCTTCTTCGTAGTTTAAAAATGGATATTGATTCTCTAAGAATTCCCAATATTCATCTTCACCTTTTTGAGAGTATCCAGTTAGGAGTTTCTCTAAGAATGGCAGGAAAATGAAGCGTTCAACTTTATCGGGAATCATATCATACATCATATCAAATGTTTTATCCGTATAATTACGGTTCTTCATTCCCTCAAAGAAATTTCCGATTCGTGTTAGTTTAGCATCATATTCCGAAGAAAAATGAACTGCGGCAAAATACTCTTGGAATGATCTGTGTATAAAGTAATAGGTACTTCCTTCTCGATACATGATGCAGAGGTTGTCTGTGAGATCAAGAAGAAAATCATGAGGAGTAATTCTGTTGCTTTCGGCGGTACTTCCTCGCAGAACTTTGGTCATATATGCAGTAAAAGAGCGCTCATCAAATTCCAATATCTCATCACGATATGTTCTTGCACAGAATTCAGCAAAATACTTTGAGAATTCTTCAGGTGTCAGATTGGTATGAAGAGGTCTCTTAAATGAACCTTTTGAAGCATCATGCAGACGAGCCATGGTTTCATATGCCTTGCTGTAAAATACATGCATTTTTGCTGGCACTTCTCCAAACGCGGAATATGTCATCAGCATAATGGTCAGAAGCAGTGGATTGCTGGCAAATTCCCAGTGTGAGGAATACAGCTTGCTGTCCAATGCTTTCATGAAATTGTTCTTTGCAACGTCATCCCAAAACTCCAGCTTTCCTACAAGCTCTAATGCCTGTGGTTTTGTTAATGGCTTTATGTCGAATACAGAGAATTTCGAGAAGGATACAAATGAGTCATAAATTGGACGGGAAGTCATGATAATCGTATTCCCATTGTATGACTTAATGAATGCCTCTAAATCCGACTGAAAAGATTCTCTGGCAGAAGACTGTATTTCATCGTATCCGTCTAGCAGAAGAACGAGTTCTTTGTTTTGCAGGGCTTCAATAATGGCTTTTCTGGAAATCGCTGAATCATATTCGCAGACAGATTTCCAAATGAAATCAACGACATTGTCTGTTGTATCCTTATAATTCTTAAGCGATAAGAACAGAGGAATAATGCCGGAGGTTTCAGAATTATGTGCCGAGGACAGGAATAGGTGAGTGAGAAACATAGATTTTCCAATGCCGCCGATTCCTTCAATAATAATGTATTTTGATTCAGTCTCTAATTTTTCTATGGTAGCATTTTCAATGGTGATTTCCTGTTTGGTATCTTTTGTTCCTGAATTACGATACTTGTGATACTTAACAGTGTTGCATACATAGAGCTCATAGAAAGGGTGAGGCTTTTCTGCATACAGCAGAGTTTTTTTAGTCGAGTAATATGATACTGCCTTGTCAAGGTAATTCTTGAATGGACTGACACAGTCATCATTATCTTGCTGAATTCTATCCATATAAAGAACACCATCTCGATATACAGCAAGATCAGGTGCAATGCCGTGCTCTGCATCCATGATGATAGGAGGCAGAGGTTTTTCAGTAGGCTTATTTTGCGATCCTGCAGCCTCCGTAATGATTTCTACAAATAATTCCGCTAACTTTTCAGTGGCATTATAGGGACTGATATCTGGGATGTCAGCAGAAAATACATTGCTAAGATTTCCGGCAACAGCATCTGGGAATTGATTTATATAGTCAGCGAACTCCATTGGGTCAATATACGCATTTATTTTCTGAGAGATTTTTCGTATGGATGTACTTCCATTATAAAATCCTTTGTAACTACTTTTCTTATACTCATCAAGAATAGGCTGACCTTCTTCAGTGACAATCGCTTCAAATATTGAGCGAGTAAATTTATCTGTACTTCCTCCCACTCTGATAACGGAGGACAGTTTTTGAATAAAATCCTTAAATTGCAATTTTTATCCCTCCATATCCGTGCCTATCCAAGCCTATCGGTGGCTGACCGGCTCTGCCAAACAGATTTCTTATAATGGAATCAGTCTTACAGGACTAGGGTGGTCAATAGAAAAACACAGTTAATATGTTTTCAGTATAGCACATAAGTGTGAATTTTTCTACTGGATCTATATATCACAAATTCATGAACACAGATTTTGTGTTTGCAGAATACGAAATTCGGTTTTGTAAGACTGAAATGGAATACACTTCGTCAGAGCTTTTACAGAAGTAACGATAGATCAACAAACAAACAAATGTTCGATATAATGAATTATCGCTACATTAGGATTAGGTCACGGATAAAAGTGCAAAGGATAATGAAGAATATAATGGTCAGTTTGACTTTTCCCTTTGACTGGCCTCTTGCGGGAGGCGAAGATAGATGCAGGAAATGCATGTGGCTTGTCCATGTTGTAAAAATAAAAGATTGTTTGACGCAAATCCAGAAGAAACAGTTGGAATCATCAAAATAAAGTGTCCACTATGTAAATCTGTGATTGCTGTTAGCTTTCGTAACCAGAAAGTTCGTACTGAGCGAATCGCCACACAATGAGAATTGTAGTGAGCAAGGCCTGGCGAAGTATGGGTGTATTTAACACCTGTATTTTGTCAGGCTTTTTTTATTGTTTCAAAGATTTCATTAGATGACACATTTGGATGATAAAAAATACCTAACCTATATACTTCTCCATTTTGAAAAATTTTGAAGCGATTTTTTTCAATAAAAATAGAAATCAAATGGAGAAGAAGTAAATAGAGAAACAAATCTGACATCGAGATGAGATTACAAATCATTGTGATTTCATCTGAGTGCCAGACACTCAAATAAAAAATTTATATCACAAGCCTGATTACGTATAGGGCATGGGATACATCATATTGGCAATTTACTGAGTAGTCAGTAAAAAGTGCAATTTGAAGTAGCCCTAGTTTCCTATACTCGTTTTTCAGAATTTGGGGATCGGTGGCTGTCAAAGCACCGATCCTTATTTTGGTTCCATGCCCGACTGCGAACAGGCAGAAAGGCGGAACTTTATGAGAAAGTTTAAAACATCGGAAGACAACCGTACAAATTACATTTATTTCTTTGATGATGGAAGCAAGTGCGTCATTAACCCAGACGAGGACGGAGTAGATACAACAATCATAGCAAAACTCCATGAGATGGATGATGACACAATTGATGCGGAAAGAAGAGAGGAGTATCACTGTCCTGTCCATTATGCAAATTATTATGATGGCAGCGGTGAGGATGCGAATGATCGCAACCCTTATTTAGAAGATACAGGTTCAGATCCATTGGAGATGATGCTTGCATCCATTTCGGAACAGGAACACACAGAAAAGTTGGACAGGCTCAGAGCGGCACTGTCAAACCTTAGTGAATTACAGCAAAATACGGTGTTCAAAAAGTTCTATCAGAACATGACAAATGTGGATATTGCTGCCGAGGAAGGTGTAACAGAGACTGCGGTCAGAAATCGTATGAAGAAGATTTTCACGAGGCTTGCAAAAGAAATTTAAATTTTTCGGAAATGAGGGGGTTCGATTCCTCCTCATTTCTTGTATATGGACAGAGGGGCAGACAAAAGCCACTCGGAAAGGAGTCACAGCAATGAAACATAAAGTATGTATCAACATTGCAAAACCAGACGGTTCCAGAACTCAGGTAGTGAATGGCGGAGCAATGCACATCCGAAAGAGACTGCTTGATTTCCTTTTTGGACAGAAGGTCAGTGTCTTTGTCTTATCACCCGGAGATTCTGTTCAGACCGTAGAGATTCACGAAATGAAAGAAGGAGGAAAATCATGACAAACAAGTACAAGTTACTCCTCGATGCTGCAAAGCTGATGCGTTCTCTTGCAGATGTGGTGGAGGCAATCGCTGAAACTTACAACGATACCGTTCTGACTGTAGATACTACGGCAGCTGTTATCAAAGCAGAGGAGCCAAAGCAGATTGAGGAAAAACAGCCAAGGAAGGAAGAAAAGAAGAAACTCACTTTTGAGGAAGTCAGAGCAGTATTGGCTACAAAGTCAAGAGAGGGTTATACGGCAGAAGTGAAGGCAGTTCTTACAGAGTTTGGTGTTGAGAAATTATCTGATACCGAACCTGCACAGTATGAAGAGCTGCTTGCAAAGGTGGAGGTGATCTGATGGCGGCGCATGCAATACTTTCTGCATCAGCCAGTCACAGATGGTTATCCTGTTCTCCGTCAGCAAGGCTTTGTGCAGATAAGGAAGATACGGCAAGTGAATATGCCCTTCAAGGAACGGATGCCCATACTCTTTGTGAGTATAAGCTGAAGAAGGCAATCGGTATGAAAACCAGAAATCCGACAAAGAGTCTGTCTTACTACGATGAAGAAATGGAACAGTGTGCGGAAGAATATGCCACATTTTGTTCTTCGGTAGTGGAGGAAGTAAAGCAGATCTGTAAAGATCCGGTTGTTCTGATAGAACAGAAACTTGATTTTTCACAGTATGTTCCAGAGGGATTTGGTACAGGTGACTGCGTAATTATCGGTGACGGAACGCTTCATGTTATCGACTATAAGCACGGAAAAGGTGTGGAAGTTATGGCAGACAACAATCCTCAGATGATGTGTTATGCACTTGGAGCATTAAATCTGTTTGATGGAATTTATGATATCAGTGAAGTGTCTATGACAATCTTTCAGCCCAGAAGGGAAAATATCAGTAGCTTTGTTATGAAGAAAGAGGATTTGTATTCCTGGGCAGAGACAGTGCTTGCTCCAACCGCAAAACTTGCATTTGACGGTGAGGGAGAGTTTAAGGCAGGAAGTCACTGTCAGTTCTGTAAGGTCAAAGCAACCTGCAGAAAGAGAATGGAATACAACATGGAAATGGCCAAGTATGACTTTGAGATGCCTGCCACTTTGGAAGAGGCGGAAATCACAGTCATTTTAACTAAGGCAGATGAGCTTGTGGCATGGGCAACGGATGTAAAAGAGTATGCTCTGCAGCAGGCAGTCAGCGGAACACACTACGATGGCTTTAAGGTAGTTGAGGGTCGTTCCAACCGTAAGTATACAGATGAAGATGCTGTAGCAGAAGTAGTTAAGAATGCAGGGAAAGACCCATATGAGAAAAAGTTACTCGGCATTACAGCAATGACATCGGTACTCGGTAAAAAGAAGTTTGAAGAGCTGCTTGGGGCATATGTCTATAAGCCACAGGGCAAGCCGACACTCGTGCCGGAGAGTGATAAGCGTCCGGCAATCAATACAGCAAAAGAAGATTTTAGTGAAAATTAGGAGGAATTTATTATGGCGAATTTTAGTAATCCAATGAAGGTAATCACAGGTCCTAACACCAGATGGAGCTATGCGAATGTCTGGGAGGCGAAGTCAATCAATGGCGGCACATCGAAATATAGTGTCAGCCTTATTATTCCTAAGTCCGATACTGTGACTGTAGAAAAAATTAAGAAGGCAATTCAGGCTGCATACGATGAAGGTCAGAGCAAACTTAAGGGCAATGGCAAGACAGTACCTGCACTCTCTGTACTTAAAACACCTCTTCGTGACGGAGATTTAGAGCGTCCAGACGATGAGGCTTATGCAAACAGCTACTTCATCAATGCAAACTCTGCAACAGCACCAGGTATTGTAGATGCCGACAGAAATACCATCATCGACCGTAGCGAAGTATATAGCGGTGTATATGGCAGAGCATCTATCAATCTCTATGCATTTAACTCTAACGGCAATAAGGGTATTGCCTGTGGTCTTAACAATCTTCAGAAGATTAAGGACGGAGAACCTCTTGGTGGCAAGTCAAGAGCAGAGGATGACTTTGCAACAGAAGAAGACGATGATTTCTTAAGCTAAGACAAATAATGACAATGGTGGCGGTGGGATGAGCCTGTCGCCAATCATAGAAAGGTTAGGTGACAATTTATGACAACGGAAATGTTAAATGAATTAATCGATGCATCCATCAGAGGAACTTTACTTGGTATTTCGGCTTTCTTTTGGATTTTTGGAATAGTGGCAGTTTGGAAGTGGTTCTTTGGAGTAACAAAGAGATTTGTTTTATGGTTATTCCATAATTTAGGAAAGAAGAAAAGTGAATCTGAAGAATAAAAATGTGGCGGCAGTGTGGTATCTTGCACTGTCGCTTTAGTATAGGAGCGTGAGATGATGAAAACAATTAGCATTGATTTGGAAACTTACAGTGATGTGGACTTGCAGAAATGCGGCGTATATAAATATGCACAGTCCGAGAACTTTGAAATATTATTATTCGGATATTCTGTAGATGGCGGCGAGGTTTCTGTGGTAGACATTGCACAGGGAGAAATTATCCCAGATGAAATCATAAAGGCATTAGCAGATGAAAGAGTAATCAAGTGGGCATTTAATGCTTCTTTCGAGAGGGTATGCTTGTCGGAATATCTAAGAAAATATTATGAAAATGACTTCATATCCTATAGCATTGATGAAGATACAGTGGGAGAGTATCTTGATCCCTCATCATGGAGATGCTCTATGATATGGTCTGCATACATGGGACTGCCATTGTCCCTTGCAGGAGCAGGTGCAGTGCTTGGACTGGAAGAACAGAAGCTGACAGAAGGAAAAGACCTCATACGATATTTCTGTGTTCCATGTAAGCCTACGAAGGTCAATGGCGGAAGAACCAGAAATTTGCCACAGCATGATATGACCAAGTGGGAGCTGTTCAAAAAATATAATAAACGAGATGTTGAAGTGGAGATGTCCATCCAGGAGAAACTTCATGAATTTCCAGTTCCTGATTTTGTATGGGAAGAATATCATCTCGACCAGGAGATCAATGACAGGGGTATCGCACTTGATATGGCAGTTGTTGAGAATGCGATAGCCTTTGATGTAAAGTCGAAAGCCTTGCTGTCAGATAAAATGCAGGAGATGACAGGACTTGATAATCCTAACTCTGTACAGCAGATGAAACAGTGGCTTTCAGATAATGGACTTGAGATGGAGAGCCTTGGAAAGAAGGAAGTGGCGGAGGTATTAAATATAACACCGGAACCATTAAAAACAGTACTTACCCTTCGTCAGCAGCTTGCAAAATCATCTGTGAAGAAATACCGGGCAATGGAGAATGCAGTCTGCAGAGATGGAAGAGCAAGGGGAATGTTCCAATTTTACGGGGCCAACAGAAGTGGAAGGTGGGCAGGCAGACTCATTCAGCTGCAGAACCTTCCTCAGAATCATATTTCTGATTTGGCAGAGGCTAGGTCACTTGTAAAGGCAGGAGATTATGAAGCCATGACTATGCTGTATGATGATGTGCCGGATACATTATCGCAACTGATCCGTACAGCATTTGTGCCAAGAGATGGAATGAAATTTGTTGTATCAGACTTTTCAGCTATTGAAGCCAGGGTGCTTTCTCATTTGGCAGGAGAGACATGGCGAACCGATGTCTTTGCAAGTGGCGGCGATATCTACTGTGCATCTGCAAGTCAGATGTTTCATGTGCCAGTGGAAAAGAATGGACAGAATGCTCATCTAAGACAAAAAGGCAAGATTGCAGAACTGGCTCTTGGTTATGGCGGCTCGGTTGGTGCTTTGAAATCTATGGGAGCATTACAGATGGGACTGGAGGAAGAGGAACTGCAGCCGCTTGTTGATATGTGGAGGTCAGCAAATCTGAATATTGTAAAGTTCTGGTGGGAAGTAGATCGTGCTGTGAAAAAGGCAGTAAAGGAAAAACAATCATCGAAGATTGGAAATATCAGTTTTTTATGTAAAAGTGGGATGCTCTTTATCGGACTGCCAAGCGGCAGAACGCTTTCGTATGTGAAACCAAGAATGGGAATTAACATATTTGGAAGTGAATCTGTGACCTATGAAGGTGTCGGCGGCACAAAGAAATGGGAGAGGATTGAAAGTTATGGTCCAAAGTTTGTGGAGAATATTGTCCAGGCAATCAGCAGGGATATTTTGGTGTATGCCATACGGACATTATCACACGGTTTTATTTGTGGGCATGTGCATGATGAACTGATCATTGAATGTAACAAGAGAGTTTCACTGGATGCTATTTGTGAACAGATGGGAAGAACACCGCCCTGGATAGAAGGGATACTTCTTCGTGCAGATGGGTACGAATGTGATTTTTATAAAAAAGAATAAATATCGGGGGTTCGATTTGAAAGAATCTCTTGCTTATAGACAGAAGGATACAGTTTCCCTTCTGTCTATTTTCAATTTAAGGAGGTTCTTTTTGATGAAAGAATTACAGATTTTTAAGAACGCGGAGTTTGGCTCTATCCGCACAATGACACTGAATGGAGAGCCATATTTTGTAGGAAGAGACGTTGCAGAAATTTTGGGGTATGCAAATGCAAGCAAGGCGGTACTTGCACATGTAGATGAAGAGGATAAAACATTTTTGATGCTCGATATAGCAGATTCCCAAAATGGGAATCTGCCTGTCGGACAGAGCAAAACAGCATTGATTAATGAAAGTGGTTTGTATTCTCTGATTCTTGGAAGCAAACTGCCGGGAGCGAAAAAGTTCAAGCGTTGGGTAACCTCAGAAGTTCTTCCTGCAATCAGAAAACACGGACTGTATGCAGTAGATGAAGTGCTTGCTGATCCGGATATGCTGATTCAGGCATTGATGGAATTAAAGCAGGAGAGAGAAAACAATAGGGCATTGCAGCAGTTGGTTGCAGTACAGAATCAGCAGATTACGGAGATGAAGCCAAAGGCAAGTTACTATGATGTGGTTTTGAACTGCAAAGATCTGGTGGCCATTTCGGTGATTGCAAAGGATTATGGATGGACTGCCAATCATATGAACCAGTATCTCCATGAAAAGGGAGTCCAGTTCAGACAGGGAAAGAAGATATGGCTTCTCTATCAGAAATATGCAGAGATGGGTTATATGTCAACTAAGACACACAGCTACAGCGGAAGCGATGGAACACCACATTCAAGACCACACACTTACTGGACACAAAAGGGCCGCTTGTTTATCTATGGATTGTTAAAGGAAGATGGAATTCTTCCAATTATGGAACAGGAGGTGGAGTAAATGTCGGTAAATAAGTTTAATGCAGAAGGGTATGCAGATCCAACAACCTATGAGGCATTGACGAATATTGACAGAGAGGAGAAGGCAGCAAGGAAAGCTGCCGACTCTCAGGAAATATTCAGACCTCTTGTATATATATGCAGTCCGTTTCGTGGAGAAGTTGACAGGAATATAAAGAAAGTCAGGAAGTATTGCAGGTTCGCATTGGATCATAATGCAATCCCTATGGCACCGCATTTGCTGTATCCACAGTTTATGGATGACAACAATCCAGAAGAGAGATACCTGGCAACTCATACTATCAATTATGTGCTTTTAGGTAAGTGCAGTGAGATATGGGTGTTTGGAGAGAATATTTCAGAGGGCATGGCTCGTGAGATTACACTTGCAGAAACTCGTGAGATTACACTTGCAGAAAAGAGAAGAATGAAGATCAGTTATTTTACAGAAGAAATGGAAGAGGTACAAGATGAAGGCAATTGAGACAGAATATAAAGGATATAAGTTCAGATCACGCTTGGAAGCTAGATGGGCAGTGTTCTTTGATATTATGGGAATTCGCTGGGAATATGAGTCGGAAGGAATTGTGCTAAGTAATGGCACTCCATATCTCCCAGACTTTTATCTGATTGATTTCCATTGTTACTTTGAAGTGAAGAGAAAAAGCATTCGTGGAACTGAGGAAGGAGATAAAGCTATTAAGAAAATCTCTAACGGTGCCCATTGTGATGAGTGGGCAGGAATGATCTGTTTTGGTGATCCGATGGATGATGACATTATGATTTTCTGCCAGGAAACCGATGATGGCGGCGGTGGAAATTACGAGAGTGAGGTAACCTTTGGCAAACATCCAGAAACAGGAGAGCCATATTTGTTTGCATATGCAGACAGAAGAGAACGCTCATTTTTTGATTCGTTTGATAAAGAGATGAAGTATATTCCAATGCTTACACAGGAGTATGGCACATATAAGGAGTCGGACTTTGTTACGAATGAAGTGCTTGGTGCCAGAGAAAAGGCAAGACAGGTACGCTTTGAACATGGGGAGACACCTGGAATGAAAAGGAGGCTTTCATAATGCGTGATTTGAATATTGCTTATGGAAATAGTGTGAGTGCTAAGACCTGGAGTAACAAGACCATTACTTTTGATGAACTGAAGGATAAGTTAAGAACCACCATCCGTACTGTGGAATCAGTGGAGGAATATGCAAAGTTCTCAAGGGCAAAGAAGACCGTGGCAAAAGACCACGGCGGCTTTGTCGGCGGCAGATTAAAAGGTGGAAGAAGAAAAATTGATACAGTAGAGATGAGGTCTATGATAAGTCTGGACGGAGATGCACTGCCCAAGGGATATCTAGATGCTTTAGATCTTCCATATACGGCAGTCGCATACACCACGCATGGTCATACACCGGAAAATCCAAGGGCAAGATTTATCTTTCCACTTACGAGAGATGTATCTGCAGAAGAGTACGCTGCAGTTGCAAGATATCTGGAACAGATGCTTGGCATCAATTATTTTGACGAATGCTCCTATCTGCCAAACCAGCTTATGTTCTGGCCAAGTTCTCCAAGCAACGGGGAGTACATATGTTTGGAGGCAGACAAAGGCTGGCTGAACCCGGATGATATATTGTCTGATCATCCTGAATGGACAGACCCTACGCAGCTCCCAACTTCATCAAGGGAAACAACTGCGAAGGATACTGCAGTGAAAAAAGTAGAAGATCCACTGGATAAAAAGGGTGTGGTTGGTTTGTTTAATCGTGCCTATTATCCGGTGTATCTTGCGTTAGCGGAATTTTTGTCTGATGTGTATGAGCCGACAAGTATTGAAAACAGATATCACTTGATCGAGTCCAGCAGTATGCCAGGTGTGGAGATTAAGGAAGATAAGTTTGTCTACAGCCACCACGCAAAAGATCCTGCGTACTTAAAACTCTGCAATGCTTTTGATATTGTGCGTCTTCATAAGTTTGGAGATGACAAGACATCCTTTAATGCTATGTGCGATTTTGTTATGAAGCAGGATAAGGTGAAGCTCCTTGCTTTGGAGGAAAAACAGGCACAGCTTGATGAGGATTTTGTAAGTGACGATGAGGGAGATAAGGACTGGCAGAAGAAACTTGTATATCAGTCGAAAAGTGAAGTGCTTGAAAACAGCGTGTGGAACCTGATGCTCATTTTAACGAATGATCCTGATTTCTCCAATATTGCATTTAATGAGATGGCAGGAAGAATCGAGGTTACAGGCAAAGTGCCGTGGGAGCGTCCGATTGACAACTTCTTCTGGAGGGATGCTGATATGGCACAGATGAAGGCGCTCATTGATATCCGCTATGGTGTATTCTCTACGAGAAATTATGATGTGGCATTTACCAAAGTGGTGGAAGACCGTCATTTTCATCCTGTTAGAGAGTATTTCAAGTCTCTGCCGGAATGGGATAAAGTATCTAGAGTGGAATCTCTGCTCATTGATTATTTTGGTGCAGAGGACACCTCATACACAAGGGCAGTTACCAGAAAGACCATGATTGCTGCAGTCGCAAGAACCTTCCATCCAGGAACAAAGTTTGATTCCGCACTTATCCTGATTGGAACACAGGGAATCGGCAAGTCTACTTTCTTTTCCAAATTGGCAGGAAAGTGGTTCTCGGACAGCCTTACCCTTACAGACATGAAGGATAAGTCTGGAGCGGAGAAGCTGCAGGGATTCCTTATTCTAGAGCTTGGTGAGATGGCCGGAATGAAGAAGGTGGATATAGAAACCATCAAATCATTCTTAAGCCGTACGGATGATATTTACCGTCCGTCTTATGGGCGTGTGACGGAAAGCCATCCAAGGCAGTGTATCATTGTCGGTTCTACCAATGCGGAGAGTGGGTTCCTTCGTGACATTACAGGAAACAGACGATTCTGGCCAGTGAATGTTTGCGATAGCTCCATAAAAAAGTCATGGCAGATGACAAAAGAAGATGTGGATCAGATATGGGCAGAGTCTATTTATCTGTATGAGCAGGGCGAAGACCTCTACTTGGAAGGTGACGATGCCAAGACCGCAGTGGACAAACAGCGTCAGGCGATGGAAACCGATGAAAGACAGGGTCTTGTGGAAGAATATCTTAATACTCCGCTTCCTGAAAAGTGGGATGAGATGAGTACCTATGACCGAAGGAACTACTTAAGCGGCAATGATTTCGGTGGGACACCTGCAGGCACTGTGGTTCGTACTAATCCTGTATAATAAAACTTGACACATAAAAAACAATCAAAGTATAATAAAAAC